>Ga0208261_1000595_pt1 | contig 13954 bp, 15 predicted proteins | sample Knorr_S7_td_DCM__FD_185595 | JGI IMG/M metagenome (GOLD analysis project Ga0208261, IMG submission 185595) | Marine microbial communities from Southern Atlantic Ocean transect - Knorr_S7_td_DCM_ad_131m_LV_B (SPAdes) (version 3) | ecosystem: Environmental > Aquatic > Marine > Oceanic | place...
GATAAAAAGATAAATAAGGTAAATGGTTCAATTAAGCTAAAACTTTACAAAGGAAATATAGTAATTCAATCAAGAAAAACTTCAAGCAATGCTTACTCTATGAAAAAAGTTTCTTTTGAGGAAAATAAAACTTTTAATAAATCAAATGTAGAAAGATTTATTAATTTTCACAAAAAAAAACTAAAATAAAAAAATAATTTACTTATTTTAAATTTCTAGGTTTTCGGGGGTCTGGAATTTTACTAAATGTATATCTAACTGTGCTTACTAATGCCCATCCTAGAGCCATTGTAGAGAAAAAAATAAAAATTGATGTTAATATATCACTTTGAACAAAAGATTTTAAATCTGTTCCGTAATAAATAATATTCCAGAATAATATAAAAAAAAGTTCATATAATATTATAATTTTAAACATTGAATCGTTTAAATATACAACCCAAAAAAAAATTCAAATTAATAATTTTATCTTTTGTCGCATAAACTATCATGAAATAGAAAAAATTTTAGTCACTTTTGACTTGAACACTTTTTTGAACAATAAATTACATTTTTCCAATTAAGTCTCCATTTTTTTCTCCACAAAAATGGCCTTTTACAGATAGGGCATGTTTTTGAGGGTAAATCTCTTTTTTTCATTTAAGTTGATGTTTATTTTTTAAGTACAAAAAAAAAGCAATTACCTCATAAGTATAATGAAATAATACAAATAAAGGTTTCCAAGAAAGTAATTTAAATAAAAATTTATATTTTGGTATATTAGACCAAATTATTAAAAAAGCCTTTGCGCCAGCAATCACCTCACCATTATTTATCACATGAATTCTTCTCAGTAGTTCTTTTTGTGATTTTGATGTAATTCTTAAAGCATCATCATTATTGGTTATATCTATCCATTCCGAAATATTATTTGAAATTTTTTTATAATGATCGATTTCTAATTTACATATATTGCAAGAATTATTAAAAAAAACTTTAACTGACATAAGTATTTTTACTAATAAATTTTTCTGCTTCTGATAAAATTAATTTTTTTCTTTCTACTTTCATCTTATCAAAAATTCTAACCATCATTGATAACCTAGGGTTTTTTAAAAAAAAAGATCTATTCTTATTTATAAACCTCCAATATAAACCGTCCATTGCATTGCACCAATCTCCTTTTTTAAAATCCATCATTTTCATAAAATAGCTAGAACCACATATATAAGGCTTAGTTGCGAATATCCCACCATCACTAAACAAACCCATTCCATAAACATTTGGAACCATTACCCAATCAGATGAGTCTACAAACATTTCCATAAACCATCTGTAAACATAAATTGGTTTTACTTCGCACAAATTCATAATATTAGCTAAAATCATAAGTCGCTCGATATGATGTGACCAACCATTATCAAGCGCATTTTTGATTGCATAGTCTAAAGGTGGTAAGCCAGTATTTCCCTCGTACCATGAGTTTTTCATTTTTCTGTTTTGTTTAAAAAAATTACTTTTTTCCATCTCTTTATTATAACCTCTATATATCCCTCTCATGAACTCTCTCCATCCAATTACTTGTCTTATATATCCTTCTAAAGAATTTAATCTAATTTTATTTATTTTATGATGGCTTAACACTCTATCAATTATAAATTCTGGAGTTATTAAACCAATATTAATGTATGGACTTAGTGCGCTATGAAATAATATATTATCTTTTTGATTAACAGCATCTTCATAATCTCCAAAAAGGTTTGATTTTTCTTTAATAAAAAAATCTAAAAGTTTTAAAACGTCTTTATAAGTTGTGGCTAACCAAAAATTTTTTGTATTTCCCGGATGTTTAGGAAATTTTTTTTCAATTAATTTTTTTAGTAATTTTGTATGTTGAGTTTCATTAATTTTTGGAAATTTTGGTATAGAAATATTTTTTGGTAACTTATTTCTATTATCTTCATCAAAACTCCATTTCCCACCAACTGGTGAACCGTTTTTTTCCATTAAAATATTAAGTTTTTTTCTTGTTTCTTTATAAAATGTTGCCATGAATGGTTTTTTATTTTTTTTTAAATACCGATCAAATTCTTGTCTTGAATTTAAAAACATTGGAGTTTGAATAATGTTCCATTTGATTTTAAGACTATTAAAAAATTTAAGTAATTTTTGTTCAAAAAACTTATCTTCAACTTCAAAACTGGTGATTTCTTTTATTTTTTTTGAATTAATTATTCTTTTGAGTTTTTCAGTATAATCTTTAGTAAATTCTTTATCTTCAATTTTAAAATATTGAATATTATATTTATTTTTTCTTAGTTCGTCTGAATGTGATCTCATAGAGGACAAAAATAAAACTAATTTAAGTTTATGATGCTTCTCATATGTGCAAAGATGTAGGTCTTCTGCCATAAAAAAGAGGTGATCATTTTTGTAGCGATTAAAGTATTTTAGTGGAAATAATTGATTTCCGAGTATAAAAAATAACTTCATAACTTTAATATAACTAAAAAAAAAATTATGTCAGGAAAATATGTAATATTTGGTGCGACAGGTTCTATCGGTTCTAGCCTTGCAGAAAAACTAGCAAATGAAAAATACGATATTCACTTAGTTGCAAGAAATCAGGATGAAGTTAAACCAATTGCTGAAAAGCTTGGTTGTACATTTACTGTTGCAGATGTTTTAAAAGATGGATTTATTGACATTATAAAATCAGACATAACCGAAGCAAAAGGAATTGCATATTGCATTGGATCGATTGATTTAAAACCTGTTAGAATGGCAAAAGAGGAAGATTTTAATAAGTGCATGAAACTAAATTTGTACTCTGCTGTTGAGGCAATAAAAGGTTTTCAGGATAGTTTAAGGAAAAATAAAGGTTCAATAGTTCTTTTTTCTACTGCTGCCGTTCACAGAGGCTTTACGAATCATTCAATAATTGCTTCTGCAAAAGCAGCGGTTGAAGGTCTTACAATAAGTTTAGCTGCTGAGTTCGCTCCAAACATAAGAGTTAATTGTATTGCACCAAGCTTGACAAAATCTAAGATTGCACAACCAATGTTAAAAAATTCTGCGATTGCTGATGGTATTGCAAAAGCTCACCCTCTTAAGAGAATTGGTGAAGGTCAGGACTCTGCATCTCTAGCAAAATTTTTAATTTCGGAAGACAGCTCATGGATTACTGGACAAGTAATTGCTGTTGATGGTGGTCGTTCTAGACTAGCGTAAAATATCTTCCAGTTTTTCTAACTGACCTATTTTAAATATTATTGCGTCATCAGGATGATAACCATACTGATTAGATGAATTTTTAAATCTTTTTCCAGGTTCCATAATAGGTTCTAAGGACAATACAACTGTTCCCCAATGCATACCTAATATTTTTTTACTTTTTAAATCTTGTCCAATTTTTAAAGCTTCCTCGGGGTTAGTATGATAAATTGATTTATCTTTTTTTGGTGCCATAGGATAAAAATTATAAGCTCCAATATTTATAAAACTTAAATCGATTGGTCCATATTTTTTTCCAAGCTCTTTATAAATTTCTCCATAACCAGTATCACATGCAAAGAAAAATTTTTTATCTTTGTATTCAATAAGGAAGCTTCCCCATAAAGTTTTGTTTGTATCCCAAAGGCTTCTTTTTGACCAATGTACAGCTGGAACAAAAGTAATTTTGATATCATTAATTTTTGTTTCTTCATACCAGTCAAGTTCATTGACATCAGTAAAGCCATTTTTTGTGAAGTATTTTCCAAGTTTTAATGCCGTCACAACTTTGGCTTTTTTGTTAGGGAATCTTTGAATTGTTCTTGTGCTTAAATGATCATAATGGTTATGTGTCAAAAGAAATAAATTAACATTTGGTAACTCATTAATATTTATTGCTGGGTCTACAAACCTCTTTGGTCCAAATATTAAAGGTCCCATATTTTTTTCAAATACTGGATCTGTAATAATTGTAGTATCGCCTAATTTAATTAAAAATGTTGCATGACCAATCCAAAATACATAATCGTCATTTTTATTATCTGACAACGATTTAATTACTTTTTCTTTTTCAATAATATGATCTTTTGGAACAAACATGTCTAATTTTTTTTTTTCATCATTAAATATCTTGTAGCTCCAATTAAACTTCATATCTCTGACTGGAGATCCTTCTGGATTTCTAAATGTTCCATCTGCTAAATGATGGTATGGTAAATTTTTCATTGCATTAACCTGCGAATTATAAATAGAAAAAAACATCAAAAAAATTATTAATTTTGACACGTATATTTCTTATTTTTTTTGGGATCTTTTAAAGCACTCAATAGTATTTTTTAATAAACAAGCAATTGTCATAGGACCAACTCCACCAGGAACCGGTGTAAGAGCTCTTGCAACCTTAGAAACTTCCTCAAAAGCTACATCACCAACAATTCCTTTTTCAGTTTTATTTATTCCTACATCAATTACTATTGCATCTTTTTTAACCCAATCCCCTTTTACTAATTCTGGTATACCGACTGCTGCCACTATTATATCTGCCATGAGACATTCTGATTTAAGATTTTTAGTTTTTGAATGAGTAATAGTTACTGTACAATTTTCTTTCAAAAGAAGCTGCGTCATTGGTTTTCCATTTAAATTTGATCTTCCAACAATTACTGCTTTTTTTCCATTCAGATTTGGTTCTATTTTCTTAATTAATAAATAACATCCTAAAGGAGTACAAGGTATCGAACTTTCATATCCTGAAGATAAATTTCCAACATTCATAGGATGAAATCCATCTACATCTTTGCTTGGAAGTATTGCTTCAATAACCTTTCTCTTATCGATATGCTTTGGCAACGGGAGTTGAACTAAAATGCCTGATACTGAATCATCTTTATTCAGCTCATTGATTTTACCTAAAACAGTTTTTTCATCAACTGTATCTGGATACCTAATTACATCTGACTTTAAGCCAACTTCTTTAGCGGACTTTTCTTTATTTTTAACATAAATCTTACTTGGAGCTAATTCGCCAATTAAAACAACTGTCAAGCCTGGAATGTTATTATATTTCTTTTTTAAATCTATTACTTCTTGTTTTAATTTTTGTCTTAAGTCTGAAGCTTCTTTTTTTCCGTCGATTAAAATCATAAATAAATTAAAAAATTAATGGTGCTACGTAAATCTTCATACACATTTCTACAAACCATATCAATAAAAGAAGAATTATTGGTGAGATGTCAAAAGTACCTAGATTAGGTAAAAACCTCCTAATATAGTTTAAAATTGGGTCAGTAAGCTTATAAGTAAACTCTAAAATTGAATAAACAAATCTATTTGAAGTATTCAATACGTTGAAAGCTACTAACCAGCTAATAACGACATTAGCAATTACAACATATGTGTAAAGTTTTAAAACCTGTAATACCAAATAAAAAAGAGCAATCATTTTTTTTCGACATAAATTGACTGACTAGGGAAAGCAAAAGAGGCTTTATTTTTTTCAACAATTTTTTTTATACCTATAGCCAATCTCTCCTTAACTGCTAACCACTCTTCCCATTCACTTGTTTTAGTAAAACAACGTACATACATATCAATTGAACTCTCAGCAAACTTATCTATTCTTACTGCATAACCAAGATCTTGTTTGTAATCTTCGTTTTTTTTTATAAAGTCTTCAATCTCATCTCTAATAGTTTTAAGTTGATCAACAGTCGTGTCGTATTGTAAATTTATAATCCAACTTATTATCCAATTTGTAGTTTGGCTTATGTTAATAACCGCGTTTTCTGCAAATTGGAAGTTTGGAATAATTGCTATAGATTTATCAAACTTTCTTATTACTGTAGATCTAAATCCGATTTTTTCAACAATTCCCTCAATTATACCATCTACTAGTATCCAATCACCAATCTTGAAACGTTTTTCAACCAAAACTAAAATTCCTGAAATAAGATTTTTAAATAAATCTTGTGCACCCAAGGCTACAGCAACACCAAATAATCCTAAGCCTGCAATAATTGGCCCAATTTTTATACCCCAAAGTTCTAAGACTGCAGCAATTCCTAAAATTAAAATTAATATTTTTAAAGACTTAATTATCCAACCAATCAATTCTCTAGTTAGAATTTTATTTAACCCAGTTAAAATATAAGAAATTGGTTCAATAATTTGATGCATTACCCAAAAAATAAAAATTGTGATTAATGTTCTATTGATTGTATCAACAAATGCTCTACTTTCGTCCGAAAAAGTCATGTAATAACTTGCTATAAAAAAACCAATTACTATTGGCAAAAATCTTGCTGGTCCTTGCATTGCAAGAACAAAGGTGTCATCTAATTTATTTGACGTCTCGCTGGCTAACCTTTCTAATCGTCTAATAATTAATCTACTAATCAATCCTCTAAAAACTAAGAAAATAAGAAAAATTCCAAGCCCAATTAATATCTGAAAAATATCTACACCCAAAATACCTTTATTCCATACTGATAAAAATAAAGATTTAAAATTATTAAATATTTCCATAATTAAATTTTATATAACAAATATTCTTCTTCACCAGGATTAAATAAAAATATTTTTTTCCACTTAATTTCATTGAGAACTCTAGAGGTTTTTTCTCCCATACACATTAAATTTGAATTCATCCAGTAATCGTTGAGTTGATATTTTTTTATAATAGATAGAAAGCTTTTTGCACTATTTTGGGAATAAATAAATACTATTTCTGGAATTGATGATTTTAACTGTTCCAAAAATTTTAAGTCTAAGTTTTCTACAGGTAATACTTTATAGTTTATAATTCTATCAACATTATAACCTTCTGATATTAAGTCTTTATCTAAATTTGTGGTTATAATCTCACCACTTACATAAATTAATTTTTCATTTTTGGTATTGTAATTTTGAATAATAATTTCTTTTAAGTTGCTTACATTTCCATCCGCAGAATATACTTTTTGAAATCCATTTATTCTTGCAGTTCTTTCTGTTGCTGATCCAACACAAAAGCATTGAATATTTTTATTTATATTTTTTAAATTTAAATTTTTTACAGCATTTGAACTAGTAAAAATAATACCCTTAAATTCTTCTTCACTAAAATCTCTATACTCTTCGCCTACAACATTTATAACTGGCAAATGTGAAACTTTGTGCCCAAGATTGTTTAATTTTATTATTAGTTCTTTAGAATCTTCAATTGGTCTTGTTAATAAAATGTGCATAGCTAATTTTTATATGAACCTTTAGATCTTTCTTTTAATATTTTTCCCATTTCTTTTCCAAGCTCAGATGCTAATTTTAATTCTTTTTCGGATTTGATATAATATCTTTTTTTTCCATCAATTGAAAATAGTTCTGCTTCTATAGTTATTGTTTTATCTTTAATAACTGATGAAACTCCAATAGCTGTATCACAATCACCATCAAGTGTTTTGAGTACTTCTTTTTCTGCCAAAGCAGACATTTTAGTTTTTTCATCATTTATTTTTTTTAATAAATCAATCATTTCAGAATCTTCTTGTCGACATTGAATAGCAATTATTCCTTGTCCTGCACTTGGAATAATATCGTTATTTAAAAATTCTTCAGAAATTTGGTCATTTAATTTTAAACAATCGATTCCTGCTTTGGACAAAATTATTGCATCATATGTACCTTCTTTTAATTTTTTAATTCTGGTATCAACGTTTCCTCTTATGAGTTTAAATATCAAATCATTTCTTTTTCTTTTGAGTTGGTATTCTCTTCTAAGTGAAGAGGTTCCAACTATTGATTTAGGTTTAAGTTTATCAAATTTGATATTATTTTTACTTATCAAAATTTCATTTGAGTAATTTCTCTTCAAGAAGCATCCAGTATATAAACCTTTTGTTTCAAAAGATGGCATATCTTTTAGAGCATGGACAGCAATGTCAATTTTTTTTTCAATTAATTGTAATTCAATATTTTTTGAAAAGAGTCCCTTGCCACCGATTTCAGATAATCTCTCATTTTGATTTTGATCACCAGTTGTTGAAATTTTTTTTATTTCAATATTTCCATTAAATACATTTTTAAGTGCATCTTTTGCTTTTTCTGCATAAATTAGTGCCAATTTACTTCCTCTAGAACCTATAATTATTTTTCCTATTTTCATAAAAATTATTTATATTTCACTGTTATAGTTTAATTGTGTTAATTAAAAAATTTTTTTATGTCAAAAAAAACTATAATATTAGGAATAGAATCAAGTTGTGATGAGACAGCAGCGTCAATAATTCAAGAGAACGATAGCGGATCTCCAAAAATTCTATCTAATATTGTGTCAAGCCAAACTGAAATACATAAAGAATTTGGTGGAGTAGTACCTGACCTAGCTGCTAGATCTCATATAGAAAAAATTGACATGATTGCCAAAAAAGCAATTGACGAAAGTGGTATCAATTTAAATGAAATTGATGCTGTAGCTGCAACCGCAGGCCCAGGTTTAATCGTTTGTTTAACAGTTGGTTTAAACTTTGGAAAAGCTTTTGCTAAGTCACTAAATAAACCTTTTATTGCAGTTAACCATTTAGAAGGTCATGCTTTAAGCCCTAAGCTCGACTCCAATCTAGAATATCCATATCTTCTATTACTTATATCTGGTGGTCATACACAATACCTGAGCGTTAAAGAACTTGGAAAATATAAAAGGCTAGGAACAACTATTGATGATGCTTTGGGAGAAGCATTTGATAAAACTGCAAAAATTCTTGGAATAGAATTTCCTGGAGGTCCTAAGATTGAAGAATTCGCAAAAAAAGGTGATCCAAATAAATTTAAATTACCTAAACCAATAATAAACAAAGGAGGATGCAATTTATCTTTTGCTGGACTTAAAACCTCAGTATTAAGAAGCTCTATAAAAATTAAAAATAAAAATGATAAATATGATTTAGCTGCATCATTTCAAAAAACAATTGAAGAAATTTTATATAAGAAAACTGAAATAGCCTTTAAAGAATATTTAAAATTAAGTAAAAAGAAGGACTTTATAATAGCTGGTGGTGTTGCAGCAAATAAAGGAATTAGGAAAAAATTAAATGAAGTTAGTAAGGAAAATGGTTTTAAAACTTTTTTTCCACACATTAATCTATGTGGTGATAATGCGGCCATGATAGCAATGGTAGGTTTAGAAAAATTTAAAAAATCTCAATTTAATGATTTAAATTTTCCTGCAAATCCTAGATGGGCTTTAGACGAAAAAGCAAAATTTTTGAAAGGAGCTGGTGTAAAACTTTAATGAAGTACTGGTTACTTAAATCTGAGCCTGATGTTTGGTCTATAGATCAACAAAGAAAAGACGGTAAAAAAGGTACGAATTGGGATGGGGTAAGAAATTTTCAAGCTGCAAATAACTTAAAAAAAATGAAAAAAGGTGATCATTGTTTTTTTTATCATTCAAACATTGGCAAAGAAGTAGTTGGTATAGTTGAGATTATTAAAGAAGCCTTTATAGACACCACAGATCCAAAAAAAAAGTTTGTGGCAGTTAGAGTAAAGTTTAAAAGTTCTTTAGAAAAGCCAGTTTCACTTGAAAAAATCAAAAAAAATAGAAATTTAAGGCATTTAGGGCTAATTAAACAAAGTAGATTATCTGTTATGCCAATAGATACTAAAAGCTGGAAAATCATTTTGAAGATGGGTAGTATTAGATAATAATAAATCTTATGGTTAAAAAAAAATCCAAAAAGAAAGCAAAAAGAAAAAAAAATAAAGTTAAAAAAAAGAAAAATAAATTTAGCAAAAAGATAAAGAATATAAGCAGAAAAAAATTAGACACTGAAAAAAAAAATGAAGAGATAATTTACAAAACTAAAAGTGAGTGGGTAAAAAAATCTTTAATTAATAAATCTGGTTATGAAAAAAAATATTCACAGTCTATAAAAGATAATGAAGGTTTCTGGAAAAAAGAAGGTAAGAGAATTAATTGGATAAAACCATACACAAAAATTAAAGATGTTAAATATAGTAAATCAGAAGTACACATTAGGTGGTTTTATGACGGAACTTTAAATGCATCGGCAAATTGCATTGATAGACATTTAAAAAAAAATAAAGATAAGACTGCGATTATATGGGTTGGTGATGACCCTAAGGTGCAAAAAAAAATTACTTATAAACAATTGCATCAAGAAGTTTCAAAAGCTGCAAATGGTTTAAAAGAATTAGGGGTTAAAAAAGGAGACAGAGTAACAATTTATTTAACCATGATTCCGGAACTTGCATATACTATGTTGGCCTGTGCAAGAATTGGAGCTGTGCACTCTATAATTTTTGGTGGATTCTCCCCAGATAGCATCTCAACAAGAATTAATGATTGTGAATCTGATTACGTAATAACTGCAGATGAAGGTGTTAGAGCTGGCAAAATTATTGATCTTAAGTTTATTACAGATCAAGCTTTAGTTGATTGTCCTAGAGTAAAAAAGTGTATCGTAGTTAAAAGAACTGGAAATAGAATAAATTGGGATAATAGTAGAGATGTTTGGTACCACGATATGATCAAAAATGTATCATCTAATTGTGAACCTGAAGAGATGAACGCCGAAGATCCATTATTTATTTTATATACATCTGGCTCTACAGGAAAACCAAAGGGGGTACTTCATACTACAGGCGGTTATATGGTTTATGCCTCGATGACACATCAGTACATATTTAATTATAAACCAAAAGATATATATTTTTGCAGTGCTGATATTGGTTGGATTACAGGTCACAGCTATATAATTTATGGTCCATTATCAAATTGTGCAACAACAGTTATGTTTGAGGGTGTTCCAACATTTCCTGATGCATCAAGATGGTGGCAAATTATAGATAAACATAAAGTCAATATTTTTTATACTGCACCTACGGCAATCAGAGCATTAATGAAAGAAGGTGACAAACTCGTAAAAAAAACATCTAGAAAATCTCTTAAATTACTTGGTACAGTTGGTGAACCAATTAATCCTCAAGCTTGGGAATGGTATTATAAAACAGTTGGAGATTCTAGATGTCCAATTGTTGATACGTGGTGGCAAACTGAAACAGGAGGCATTTTAATAAGTCCCCAGACTGGAGCAATTGATTTAAAACCTGGATCAGCCACAAAACCTTTTTATGGAATAAAACCAGTAATAGTTGATAAGACCGGTAAAGTTCTTAAAGGCGAAGCTCAAGGAAGACTGTGTATTTCTCAATCATGGCCAGGTCAGATGAGGACGGTCTACGGAGATCATAAAAGATTTATTGATACATATTTTTCTCAATTTGATGGAAAATATTTTACTGGAGATGGATGCAAAAGAGATAAAGATGGATACTATTGGATAACTGGGAGAGTAGATGACGTCATTATTGTATCGGGGCATAATTTGGGAACCGCAGAAATTGAAAGTGCTTTTGTTAAGCATCCAAAAGTAGCTGAGGCTGCTGTTGTTGGATATCCTCACGATATAAAAGGGAATGGATTATACTGTTATGTAACTCTAAATTCTGGAGAAAATCCAAACATGGATCTTGAAAGAGATCTAAAACTTCATGTGAAAAGTACAGTCGGAAAACATGCTTACCCAGATTTTATTCAATTTGCTCCTGCACTTCCTAAAACAAGGTCCGGTAAAATTATGAGAAGAATTTTAAGAAAGATTGCAGCAAACGAACATGATAAACTTGGCGATACAACAACTTTGGCTGATCCTTCAGTTGTAAAAAGCTTGGTCGAAAACAGAAAAAATACCTAAACAGCAATTAGTTTAGAAAATTCATCTTTAATATTATCCCATTTCAATATCATAGAATTTAGAACTATCTTTCTATCTAAAGTTTTTAGTTCTGGCGCTACTGGTGCCCATTCATATAAAGCTAATGCGCTTTCGTTAAATGGCCATGACTTATAATAAGTACTCCATTCAACTTTTTCTAATCTTTTGTTAAAACTTTCTATACCTTTGTCAATTATTTCTTGTGGCATTTCATTTTGAATTTCATTTTTCAGAATGTTTTCATATATTTCTTTTGCTTTATCTGTTTCTTGATAATTAAAAAAAACTGACAAATAAGATAAACAATAAAGAGTCAAATCTTGAAGTGATACTGTATAAATGTTCCACTTAGCTTTATTCACAGATGTTAGAAACACATCATCGTCAAAGTGAAGTACCCATTTTGTACCCATTCTTGTTTTTAAATAGTTATATAAAGTAACTTGAGAGACCCAGGCTGATCTTTTTTGGATAAATTCTTGAAGATTTCCAATATTTTTAATTTTTTTTTTTGGTAAGATGCCTTTAAATAATGCAAGAAGATAAACCTTAAAATCTGCAAGTTTTATATCCTTCAAATTGAATCTATATTTTAGTGCCATAGTTTCTAGTTAGGGTTGTTTTATATTACAAAAATTCAACTAATTCGAGGATTTTTAGGGGTTTAATTATTTTTCATTATCAGTATTGTTATTTTTTTTTAACCTATAGGGAGGGAAAAAAATGTCAAAACAAGCACAACACTGGGAAAAAACCAGAAATTTGCTATTTGTAACATTAGCAATTTGGTTCGTTTTCTCTATTGGCATCTTTTTTTTCGGAGCCGAGATGGAAGCGTCTACTTTTAGACCTTTCGGATACCCATTATCTTATTACATGACATGTCAAGGATCACTTGGAATTTTCGTAATACTAATTTTTTGGTTTGCGGGGAGACAAGAGAAGATAGATGATGAGTTCGGATTTACTGAAAGAGAGGATGACTAATGATTAAAGGTAAATTTATAGACAACTTGCCTAAAATTTATGGAATTTATACAGGGGGTTTCCTTGCATTCATAATCATTATGGCAATTGCTGAACAAGCTGGAATGTCTGCTAAGTTAATAGGTATTTTCTTTGTAGCATTTACAGTATTAATCTATGCATTAATTGGATGGTTATCTCGTACCATGCAGACAGATGCATATTACGTAGCTGGAAGGCAAGTTCCAACTGTCTTTAACGGTATGGCAACTGCAGCAGACTGGATGTCTGGTGCATCATTCGTTGCAATGGCAGGCGGAATTTATTTCAAGGGTTACGGCTATATGGCTCTACTTGTTGGATGGACTGGAGGATATGTTCTAGTTGCTTCACTGTTAGCACCGTACTTAAGAAAGTTTGGATGTTATACTGTTCCAGATTTTATCGGTACTAGATATGGTGGAAACTTAGCTAGATTATCTGCTGTTATAGTTTTAACTGTAGCATCATTTACTTATGTGACAGCACAAATTAATGCAACAGGAACTATTGCTTCTGTAGCGTTAGATATTCCATTTGGAGTTGCTGTTTATGTTGGCTTAGCAAGTATACTTATGTGTTCTATGTTAGGTGGAATGAGAGCTGTAACATGGACTCAGGTTGCACAGTATATCGTGTTAATCATAGCATACTTATTGCCAGTATTCTGGATTAGTAATAAAATGGGTGCAGGAGTATTTCCACACCTAATGTTAGCAGATGAAGTTGCTAGAATTGCTGATTTAGAAAGTCAATTTGGATTAGGTTCTATTAAGAATTCTGCTGCAGATTTAGCAACAGTTCCAAAAGGCCTGGCTGGTATAACTAAAGCTCACTCAGAAGTTAACACTACACCTTGGAAATTTATTTCATTAGCGGTTTGTATGATGGCTGGAACAGCTTCATTACCTCACGTTATGATGAGATATTTCACTACTCCAAGTGTAAGGACTGCAAGAAGATCAGTAGGTTGGTCACTATTCTTTATATTCCTACTATATTCTTCAGCACCAATGTTAGCTACTTTGTCTAAGCTATCACTAATGGATCCAAACTTAGCTACTGGAATTATTGGTAAATCAATCTCTGAAGTTCAAGCGATTGACTGGTATCAAAACTGGAACCAAGCAAACTTAATGTTTGTAAGCGACTTTAACGGAAATGGAACTCTTGAATTAAACGAGTTTTTCATGGGTGGTAAAGCC
>Ga0208261_1000596_pt1 | contig 13949 bp, 8 predicted proteins | sample Knorr_S7_td_DCM__FD_185595 | JGI IMG/M metagenome (GOLD analysis project Ga0208261, IMG submission 185595) | Marine microbial communities from Southern Atlantic Ocean transect - Knorr_S7_td_DCM_ad_131m_LV_B (SPAdes) (version 3) | ecosystem: Environmental > Aquatic > Marine > Oceanic | place...
CTTTTATCTGACTTTAAAGAGTTTCTGACTTTATTGCAGGCATGCAAAGCTGTTGTGTGGTCACGTCCACCAAAATGCATGCCTATGGTGGATAAAGACAGCCCAAGAAGTTCTCTGCAAAGATATACGGAGATTTGTCTGGCCTCAGCGATTTCTTTTCTTCTGCTTGGACCCACAATATCATCAGAGCGAACGTTGGTCAAGTCTGCCACTCTGTTAATAATATCCTCAGCTGAGACGTCAGCGGAAATAGTGTCTCCCAACCTTTCTTTCAGCACTTTTTTTACAAGAGGAAAATCAATGTCTGCCTGGGTTAATGAAGCGTGAGCAAGCAATCTAATAATAGTGCTTTCAAGTTCACGAACACTGTTCTTTAGATGTATTGCAATAAATTCTATCACATCATACGGAAGGCTTAACCCGTTCATTTCTGCTTTCTCCATTAGAATCGCCACTCGGGTTTCATAGTTTGGCGGCTGCACATCGACAGATAAGCCAGATTGAAAACGGCTCAATAGCCTGTCTTGAAGTCCAGACATTTCTCCTGGATATCTATCTGCTGTCATTACAATTTGTTTTCCAAGCTGGTATAGCTCATTAAATGTGTGAAAAAACTGCTCTTGTGTTTGCTCCTTTTTTTGAAAAAACTGAATATCATCAATTAACAAAACATCGGCTCGCCTATATGACTTAGAAAAGTCTGCTGTATTATTTTTTTGAATAGATGATATAAAATCAAGGGTAAACTTTTCACTCGACGCTATTACAATTTTAATATTAGGTGAGTTTTCAATTATTTCATTACCTATGGCGTGCAACAGGTGTGTTTTACCAAGCCCTACGCCACCATATATTACTAGAGGGTTAAAAGATTGACTCCCTGGGGTTTTTGCAACTTTTTGAGCAGCTGCCTTTGCAAATTGATTGTTTGGACCCTCAATAAAACCTTCGAAAACATATGCAGCATTAAGGTGTCGTGGTCTTTTTACTTGTTTTGTTGCTACACTACCGTTGCTGGTTTTTTGGTCTGTTTCGAGATGCAAAGCTTCACCAGAAACCACAAATTTTAAATTATTTGTTTTGACCCCTAGTTCGTTTATGGTGTTTAATATCTGTGCGGAATAGTGCGTTTCAACCCACTCTGAAAAGAACTGGTTAGGCACCTGAAGCACCGCTTTAGACGTGTCGACACCTAGCATTTCGATAGGCTCAAACCACGTATCAAACGTGTGCGCTGGAAGACGTTTTTTTAGTTCGTCTTTTGTTTTATTCCAAAAGTCTAAATGATTCATAAAAGTTGTCCACAGGTTATCCACATCCACCTGTGTTGATAATTTATGCACTTAAATAAATTGTAATCAAGAGTTGAATTGGATATTTTGATTTAAATATAAAAATAAAACATTTATATATGATTTTTAATTATAATCTGAGTTCGTTATTTTCCGCCGCTTAATTTATTGGTCAAAAAATGAAAAGAACATATCAACCAAGCAATCGAAAAAGAAAAAACAAGCACGGTTTTCGAGCAAGAAAAAAGACTGTTGGCGGTAGAGGTGTCTTAAAATCAAGACGTCGCCGTGGAAGAAAAGTCTTATCTGCTTAATTATTAAATAACCGTTAACGCTATTGATTTAAACCATGGATAGAAATTCCGTTTTAGCGTTTCTATTAATTGCAATAATTATTCTGCTTATGCCAGAATATTATAAAATGGTATATCCTGACGCGCAGCTTTCTGATTCAACAGAAACTATAATAAATCAAAACTCAACAACTCAACCGGATAAAACACCACCCCCTTCTCTTGAAGAACTAGAAATTGACAATGATGAAGAATTTATATCGTTTGATGTACAAACAAATCTGTATAAGGCTACTGTTAGCAATGAAAATGGTGGCGCTTTTACCTTTTATGAATTAAATAATTATGCATTAAACGACTCGGAGCTCGTTAATCTGATTGATAAAAGCAACCGACAAAACTTGGGTGTGTCTTTTCGATCAATTGATGGTGATCTAATTAATCTTTCAACGGGATGGAAAACAACAAACCAATATGATATAAGCGTATTCAGCTCTTCTAAAACAGTTTCGTTTTATAAAACAATTGAAAATAAAAGAATATCAAAAGAGATCACTTTTTATCCGGACCGTTATGTCGTTGACATAAAAACAAACCTATCAGAGGCGAGCGATATTATTTCTCAAAACGTTGCATCTATTTCTTGGCCCAAAGGGCTTCCTTTAACAGAGCCAAATAGAAAAGATGAGCTTACATATTATAGTGCAGTAGTATATCAAGGCGATGAATCGTATTATCCAAAAGCAAAAGCAAGAGGACAAGAAAGTCTAGAAAAAATGCTATATCCAACTGACTGGGTTGGTATTAGAACAAAATACTTCTTCACTGCGTTTGTTCCAGAAGCAAAAGCGTCTGGCGCAGAGGTTCTAGCTATTGAAGAAGGTGAAACAAAAGAATATAGCGTTGGGCTTTTATTTAACACCCTATCCCCTTTTAACACCAGGCTTTACCTGGGCCCTCTTGAATTCAATAGAATAAAAAAGCTAGACAACAGCCTTGACCAAATAATGAACTTTGGCTGGGCTTTTATTCGCCCCATATCAAAAGGTGTCCACTGGGTTCTGTTGTTTTTAAATAATTATATACCAAATTATGGGTTTGTTCTTTTGTTGTTTTCTGTTCTAATAAAGATATTGGTTTATCCCCTTACAAGCAAAAGTCTTAATTCAACGAGAAAAATGCAGGCTATACAGCCCCTGTTAAATGATTTGCGTGAAAAGCATAAAAACGATCAGCGAAAATTTGCTCAAGCACAAATGGACCTTTTCAAGGAACACGGGGTAAACCCTTTAAGCGGGTGTGTGCCTGTTCTGCTACAAATGCCTTTGTTGTTTGCGCTGTTTACGGTTTTTCGTTCTTCGATAGAACTAAGAGGCGAACCTTTTATTTGGTGGATAAAAGACTTATCAAGACCCGATATTGTGTTAGACTTGGGTATAAATATTCCGTTGTATGGAAGCGGGGTGGCTATTCTTCCACTGTTAATGGGCATAACAATGTTTATACAAATGAAATCTGCACCAACAGGTCAAGGTCCAGCCCAACAAAAAGCTATGATGTATTTTATGAATGGTTTTTTTATTTTAATCTTTAATCAATTTCCTTCCGGATTGGTTTTATACTACACACTATTTAATGTTTTAACCATTGCACAACAAAAATATCTTTCCACGCAAAACGAAAAAAACAAGGCTGAGAAAGTATAGTTGTGTTGTCTGGCGATACAATTGTCGCCCAATCGACCCCATACGGATACGGCGGGTTGGGTGTATTAAGACTATCAGGTAAAGATAGCCTAAAAATCCTTAAAAGAATTACAAAGAACAAAAAGCAGTTAACGCCTCGGCTCGCTGAAAGGCTGACTGTCTATGTAAACAATGAGCCCGTTGATGAGGTTGTGGCGACATACTATAAAAACCCTAAGTCCTTTACTGGAGAAGAAATGATAGAAATATCATGTCACGGAAGCCCTTATATTATAGAAACAGTAATTAATGCGTGTATACAAAAAGGTGCAAGAGCCGCTGGCCCGGGCGAATTTACAAAACGTGCATATATCAATGGAAAGATTGACCTTGTTCAGGCAGAGTCTATAGCAAACATGATAGTGGCTAGCTCTAAAGCCGGGCTAAACAACGCTATGCATGGGCTAAAAGGAAAGCTCTCGAAATCAGCAAAAGAGGTTTCAAACAAAATAACAGACCTTCTTAGTTACTGTGAACACCTTTTAGATGTTTCAGAAGTTGACATTCAAAAAGACAACCACAATTATGTAAAAACGGAAATTACACAAATACATAAAAAACTTAGCAAACTAATCGAAAACTATGATACATGTCGCGTTATGACTTTTGGCGCTATAGTCGCGTTAGTTGGTAAAGCAAATAGCGGAAAATCAACGCTTTTTAATTGCCTTGCAGGCAACAAAAGGGCTATAGTTAACGAGCAACCAGGAACAACGCGCGACTATATAGATACACAAATATTAATAAAGGGAGTGCCTATTAAACTAATAGACACTGCAGGTATAAGAGACTCTAAAAACAAAATTGAGAGCGAAGGTATTGATAAATCAAAAGAGCTCATTAAATCGGCAGATTTGGTGTGTGTTGTCAGTGACCTGTCTCAGCCAATTGACGCGCAACTCGTTGATTATATTAAACTTAAGAGTAATAGATATATAATTATTAATAATAAAATAGACATATTAAAATCCAAAGTTAAATTGCGCAACAAGGCAAACAATGTACATATATCCGCCCTTAAGCGAACGGGCATTAAGGCGCTAGAAAAAGTGATTATCAAACAACTAAACGCAGATAAAATTCCTAATAATATAAACGGAGCATCTACCCCGCGCCAATATGATGCGATCAATGATTGTATAGACTCTCTAACTAATATTCAAACCAGCCTACTTGTTTCTTTTCAATTGGAGTTGATGTGTTTTGAGTTAGAAAACGCACTAAACAGCATTAACGGGCTTTTAGGTCTTAGCGCTAATGAAAAAGTGTTAAATAGGATGTTTGACACTTTTTGTGTGGGTAAATAATATAATGAAACCAAGCGTGTTTGATGTTATAGTTGTAGGTGGTGGACATGCGGGCGTTGAAGCTGCCCTAGCCGCTAAAAGAGTGGGTGTTTCGGTTGCCTTAATTACCATGAACCCCCAAACAATAGGCAGAATGTCTTGTAATCCGTCTATAGGTGGACTTGCAAAAGGTCAAATGGTACGTGAAATCGATGCCCTTGGCGGGGTTATGGGTTTAGCGGCAGACTCAACAGGAACACAGTATAAACTTTTAAACAAATCAAAAGGGAGGGCTGTTTGGTCTCCAAGAGCCCAGGTTGACAAAAGAGAATATGAGAAATTTATTAAACGTTACCTTCAAAAGAAAAATGTTACAACAATTGAAGGTGAGGCCGTCTCCCCTGCTGTTAACGGGGGCGCGGTGTTAGGCGTTAACATGTCTAATAATGATCAGCTTTTGTGTAAAAAGCTTATACTTACTAATGGAACCTTTTTAAACGGACTGCTTCACATCGGAGATAAAAAAATTCCCGCTGGTCGAATGGGTGAGGTTAGATCTGAAGGAATAACTGAAGCCTTAAATTCTTTAGGTTTAAAAAGTGGGCGCCTTAAAACAGGAACGCCCCCAAGGCTATATAAAAACTCAATAAACTGGGAACATTTACAATCAATTGATGGCGATGCTCTTCCTATACCGTTTTCTCATTTTCACACATCGTTCACACCAACAAACGAACCAAGCTTTGCTGTTTCAACAAACCCGTTAGTTCATCAGGCTATATGGGAAAACATTAACCTTTCACCAATGTATTCAGGCGATATACTTGGCGTTGGCCCAAGATACTGTCCATCCATAGAAGATAAAATAAACCGTTTTAAAGGGCGCGACTCTCACCGTCTAATTTGTGAACCGGAGTGGAAAAACTCAGATCAAATTTATCTTAACGGTTTTTCTACAAGCCTTCCTGAGTCCGTTCAACTAAAAGCGTTAAGGCAAATAATGGGTTTTAATAATGTAGAGCTGGTAAAGCCAGGGTATGCAATCGAGTACGATTATTTTTATCCAAACCAACTAAAAAGAACCCTTGAAACAAAAAAAATTACTGGCCTCTACCTTGCTGGGCAAATAAACGGCACATCTGGCTACGAAGAGGCTGCTATTCAAGGTTTAATAGCTGGTGCAAACGCTGCTCTTTCTGCGAAAAACCATAAACCGTTAGTTTTAAGCAGATCAGAGGCTTATGGGGGTGTTCTTGTTGATGATTTAACAACAAAAAGCACGCCAGAACCGTACAGAATGTTTACATCAAGAGCTGAGAACCGTTTAGTTTTAAGATTTACCAACGCAAGCACAAGGCTTGCAGAAAAAGCTTTTAACAGCAAGCTAATAGATAATAAGCAGTACGATATAATGAAAAAACAACAAGAGGAGGTCTGCAAAATAAAAGAGGCTTGTAAACAACCCATTACGCCGCCAGTTGCAAACCCGGTGCTAGAACAAATAAGTGAACCAGAAATAAAACAACAAATAAAGCTGAAAGAACTTATAAAGCGCCCCGGCGTTATGATTAGCATGTTTATACCAATGCTTGTTCAAAAACCGCAGGTTCAGGAACCGTATGTATATGAAACTTCACTAGAGGCTGATACTGAAATAAAATATAAAGGGTATATAAAAAGAATAGATAAACAAACAAAAGACATACTTAAAAACGACAGCCTGGCGCTAGACCCGAAAACAAACTACAAGGACGTAGAAGGCCTATCGTCAGAAGCCCAGGAAAAACTTGACATAACAAAACCTGAAACGCTGGGGCAGGCAATGCGCGTATCGGGTGTAAGCATATCAGATGTAGCTGTGCTAAACATATATACAGCAAAAAAGATGCGTGTTTCACGTGAAACAAACAGATAAAAAACAAAAGAGAAATAACGAGATTGATCGGTTTATAACAGAGGCTGTATTAGACGAGCGCGTTACATTAAAAACCAATAGCATAAAAATTATTGAATATATAATTGGAAAAATAAACGAAACGAGCGGCTTATTCTATTTTGGTGAGAACAGCTATCAACTATATGGTCTTATTGAACAGAGGAAAAAAGGTAGTTGCACATATATCGAATCATCATTAAACGAACAGCTATATCCATCATCGTTAAATAACAACATGAGGAGCAACACAAAAAGATTACACATGCATATTAAAAGAATAAAGGGCGGTCTATTCTTTTGTGATGAAATAAACAATAAAATAGACATACAGGTAGAAAGTGAGGAGGTTGAAGATTTTAACATAAAACGTGGTGATTTGGTTAGCAAAAAAGAGTTTGAAGAAAAGATGATTTTATTAGGATATGAAAACGTAGACACAACAAAACACAAGGGTGAAATCTGCGCAAGGGGCGGCATAATAGATGTATACCCGATAAACGAATATTATCCAATAAGATTAGAGTTTTTTGGAAACAAGGTTGATACAATAAGAAGTTTTGATATAAACACACAGCTTTCGATAAAACAAAAAGAAAGCATTAATATTGAAAATAATAAAAAAGACATAAAGTCAGTAGAATCAATATCTTATGAAGATTATATACTGGATAATAATTATAAGGTTTTATATGGAAAAATTAGTGAAAATATATATGAAATTTCGAACAGGCGTTCAAGCAGTGGGGGTGTAAATTATAATGTAAACACTTCAGCGGTAAGGGTTTCGTTAAAGAAAATTAAACAAAGGAATAGTAATATAATAAATATTGAAACGTTATATAAAGGATCTAAAAGAAAAGAAAACGGGTTCAGCAAAAAAAATATAAATAAGTATAAATTTGAAAAAATTAACAATGACCTATTTATTAAATATAAAGAAAACAATAACCCGTATCGTTTTATAAAGAAAAAAGATCAAAACAGCGACAAGCTATACACATATGAATGGGGAGACTACATTACACATGAAGACTTTGGTGTTGGTATCTACAAGGGTGTTACAACAAGAAATAATAGCGATTATATAAAAATAGAATATAAAAACAAGTCATCTGTTTTTATATCAACGTTAAAAATGAACAAGATATGCCCTTTTATAGGCGCGCCTGGGCCAAACCTAAACTCTATAAACGATAAAAAATGGATAAGTGATAAGCGTTTGGTTAAAGAAAAGATAAATACCATTATAAAAGAAATGATTACTATCAATAAAAACAGAGGGCTTGAACGAAATTATTATATAAAAAACGACGAGCTTATAGATAGCGGGGTTGAAGAAAGTTTTCCATATATTGAAACGAAAGATCAAAGAAAAGCAATAAAAGATGTATACAACGATATGTCAACGCCCGGGCTAATGGACCGTATTATTATTGGAGATGTTGGATTTGGCAAAACAGAAATTGCAATTCGCGCTGCTGTAAAAGCTGTAATTGCGGGTGGTTTTGTGCTTGTTGTTGTACCTACAACAATTCTTGCAGATCAACACTACATCTCATTCAAAGGAAGATTAGAAAATTTAGGAATAAATGTTGAAATGATCTCTCGTTTTGTTTCTAAAAAAAGGAGGGAGTTGATTTCTTTAAAGATCCTCGATAAACAGGTGGATATTTTAATAGGCACACATGCTATATTAAACGATAATATTCCCAAAAATAACCTTAGTCTTATCATAGTTGATGAGGAACATAAATTTGGTGTTTCACATAAAAATAAACTATTAAAAATTAAGCATTCTTTAGATGTTTTAACCTTATCTGCAACTCCAATTCCCAGAACTTTACAGCAATCCATTTTAGGTGTTCGTGATGTATCTATAATTCAAACGCCTCCAAATAACAGGCTTCCCATACAATCGCGTGTGCTTTATAAAAACTGGGACCATTTATACAAATTAATTAATAAAGAGCTTGTAAGGGATGGTCAGGTGTACTTTTTACATAATCGCGTTGAAACGCTTCCTGTTGTTTTTAAAAGAATACAGTCTATGTTTCCAGGTTTAAACGTAGCTATGGCGCACGGTCAAATGTCTTCACGCAAACTAGAAGAAGTTGTTCTTTCTTTTTTTGCTGGAGAAGTAAGCGTATTGGTTTGTACGAGTATTATTGAATCGGGCTTGGATGTATCAAACGCTAATACAATAATTATTAATGACGCTCATATGTTTGGTCTTTCTCAGCTTTATCAAATACGTGGGCGGGTTGGCAGGGGTGTGCGTCAGGCGTTTTGTTATTTATTAATCCCGCCAATAGAAAGACTAACTAATGATGCTGTGGAGAGGTTAAAAGCGTTAGAGGCCAGCGCGGAGCTTGGTTCTGGCTATAATATTGCTTTAAAAGATTTAGAGATACGTGGAGCTGGAAACCTTTTTGGTTATGAACAAAGTGGTTCAATTGATAAAGTTGGCTATCATCTCTATTGTAAAATGTTTGAGCAGGCCCTGCAAAAAGATAAACACAACGCTGAATCAAAACCTCCTATTAATATAACTGCTGATTTTAATTCTTTTTTTGATAAGGCTTATATGTCTCTATCCGAGGATCGCATTTATTATTATCAGCGCTTGGCTTTATCGTCTTCGTTGGATGATGTTGTTGTAGTTGAGGGGGAGATAGTTGATCGTTTTGGACCGCTAAGTCAGCCGGCAACGAATATTTTGAACCTAACAAAGCTTAAGTGTTTATATGGTAATTCGTTTGTTACGTCCATAGAAGTAAACAACAAATTTTTACAGTTTACAATTACAAACAAATATGCTGATAATTTTAGTTCTTATTTTGACAGCCTCGTTGATAGGCTAGACAGCTCTTCTCTTGCACACACCTTTAAGCAAAAAAACAAAAAAGATCTTTATATTAATATTCCAATTAATAATAGTTCTGACCCGGTTCAGCTTGCGTTTGATTCTGCAGATTGTTTCACAAATAATTAAAAGAATGTTTAACTTTGTTCTATGTCTTTTTTTTTAGTTCTATTAATTATAATCTTTTCTTCCTGTCAACAACAGGAGGAGGTCTCTGTTGTTGTTGCGCGGGTAGGTAGCGCAAGTTTAACTGAAAAAGAGCTCATGGCTTCATCAACGCTGTCTTCAGAGGGGCGCTCTTCTTTTATAGAAAATTGGGTAAAAACTGAATTGCTTTATCAAGCCGGTAATAATGTTGGACTTGATAAAGACCTTATGTTAGATAAAAAAATAATACAGTATAGAAAAAAACTTGTTGGTCAAGCTTTTTTAGATACTAGAATTCTATCAGCTGTTTATGTCTCAAAAGAAGAAGTAAGGAATTATTATTTAAAAAATAAAGAGGCGTTTAAGCGGTTAAAGTCAGAGGCAACCATTAACACCTTTTTAATATCTGATAAAAAAGAAGCAAGCCGGATTAGGGCAAATCTAGAAAAAAGCTCTAACAACAAAAAAAGGCGCGAAATGTTTGATAGACATAGCGTGGTTGCTGAAACTATAAAAGATGGAATGCTTAACCCTAAGATTAACAAGAGAGTTTTTAGTCCAAAAAAAGATAAATATATAGGGCCCGTTGATCTTGGCGATGTTTTTGCTGTTATTGAGGTTGTGAAAAGATATGAAAAAGGAACTTATCTTGGTCTTGATAGTGTATATGATACGATTTATTTATTAATTTATAAGCGTAAGACGGCTATAAAAACACAGAACATTATTGATAGTTTGAAACAAGAGTTTATTTTAGAAACAAATACAAACACATTATGATTCGTTTAACAAATATTTTTTTGATTTTTTTTACTGCTCAATCCTTTGCTCAACAGCAGCATATAGATGGTGTTGCTGCTATTGTGGGGGAAAATATTATACTTAAAAGCGACGTTTCACAGGTTGTTGGGATGACAGCTCTTCAGCAAGGATTAGATGTTTCCAAAGATGTTGATGTTTTAATGAAGCTTCAAGAAGGCGTATTAAGCTCTTTAATAGATCAAAAAGTTATTTTAGAAATGGCCAAACTTGATTCTATTGAAATAGCAGATAAAGATGTTGAAAACGCCCTTGACCAACAGGTTGAAAATTTTATTTTACGCGCAGGGTCTGAAGATGTTGCAGAAACCATGCTAGGCCAAAGCTTGTCTGATTTTCGTAGGGAGTTTTGGTATGATATGCGAGATAGGTTAATAACTGAGCAATATCAACAACAGCTAATTATGTCAGTAAATATTAATAGGGATGGTGTTTTTAATTTTTATGAGGAATACAAAGACAGTCTACCTGATTTTCCTATAAAGATGAAAATAAGACATCTTTTAACACGAATTAAAGCTGGTGAAGAGAGCAAAAAGAACGCTCTTTTTGAAATAAAACAAATACGCGATAGAATTTTAAACGGTGAGTTATTTTCTGATTTAGCTAAAGCTTTCTCAGATGACCCTGGAAGCAAAAACAACGGAGGGTCCTTAGGTTATATAAGAAGAAACCAAATGGTTAAAGAATTTGAAACAAAAGCTTATACACAAGAAATAAATTCTATTAGTGATCCTGTAGAAACAGTTTTTGGCTATCACATCCTTGAAACCACTGAAAAGTCTGGTGAAAAGATTAAAGTGCGACATATTTTGATTTCACCAGAAGTAACAGAAAAAGATGAATCTTTAGCGTATAAATATGCTTTGAGTCTTCGCGATAGTTCCACAAACCTAAACAAATTTAAAAAGCTTGTTTTTGAAAAATCTGAAGACGATCAAACACAAAAAATTGGAGGTGATCTTGGCTGGATAACACCAAATAATTCTCCTATACCAGAAATATCAGAAGTATTGGGGCTGTTAGAGGTTGGAGAATGCAGTCGTCCTGTTAAAACTTCTTTTGGATATCATCTTTTGTGGCTTGAAGAGGTGCGTCCTGGAGGAAAACCTTCTCTAGATTTACATTGGACAGAAATAGAAGAGATTGCTTTAAATCATAAGCGAATGATGTTTTTTAAGGATTTAGTTTCAGAGGCAAGAAATAAGTTTTTTGTTAATATTAGCCAATAATTAACAAGTTTATCCACCGCTTATTAACACAGATTTCTTTCTTTCTAATTTAGAAAATTGTCCACATCTTTTTTGTTTTATCCACATAAAAAATTTGTTATACACTTAAGCTTTTTGTTTAAGTCTTTGCTTTATTTTTCTTGTTTTTTACCTTTTAAATAATTTCATTAATTAGTTATTAACAAATAAACCTTTATTATAAATAATACCTTTATATATATGTATATATATAATAAAAAATCTTATGAATTTTATGTAGTTAAGGTTATGTTCTATCGACAATAATTACTAAAATAAAAAGTAAATTAATTTAATCCACATGCTATTAATTTTATGAAATATTCGACCTCGAAAAATGAATTACAATCTGCACTACAAAAATTATCAAAAGCTGTTCCTAATAGATCTACTTTACCAATATTAAGCTGTGTTTTAATTGATGTTTCAGAGTCTGGTGTTTTATTAAGAGCAACAGATCTAGAGATAACAATCACATCTACAATTGAAAGCAGTATTGAAACTCAGGGAACAGCTGCTGTTCCTTTACAACCTTTGTTAGATATTACATCCGAACTACCAGACAATTCTAGAGTTGAAATGGAAGTTGGTGAAAATAATACAGTAAATATAAAGACTGACTTTGGCTCTTATGATCTAATGGGAAAAGATTCTGAAGAATATCCCGCAGCTCCCAATACTAATGAAGGGGTTGAAACAGGAATGGGCTCATCTTTATTAAATAAAATAATTTCAACTGTTAGTTTTGCCGTAAGTAAAGACGATTTAAAACCAGCCTTAACAGGGGTTTTATTTAAACTAGAATCAGAAAATATCACGACCGTTGCAACAGATGGGCACAGGCTGGCAAAGTACGTTTGTAAAAATGAGACAGAAAAAGGATTTGAAGGAGAAGTAATAGTTCCGCGAAAGTTTTTAAATACTATTTCTTCCTATGTTGGAAGCGCAGAAGATATGTCTTTAATAATGAATGAAAACGTTTTCACAGCAAAAGTTGGTGCTGATACAATCCACACAAGAATTATTGATGAGAAGTTTCCTGACTATGAAAGCGTTATACCAAAAGATAATGACAAAGAACTAAAGATAAAAAAAGACGACTTGTTGGCTGCGGTAAAACGAGTATCAATTTTTTCAAACAAAACAACACAACAGGTAGCCATAAAAGCAGAAAAATCAAAAATTTTAATAAACACAGAAGATCCCGAGAAAGCCTCAAAAGCACAAGAAACGCTAACTATAGAGTATGAGGGAGAACCTATTGAAATAGGCTATAACGCATCGTATTTGAAAGACGTTCTTTCACACTTGAGCTCTAAAAATATAATATTAAAATTAAACACACCTATAAGCGCTTCATTGTTTTATCCAGATAAAAACAGCACAGACGAAACGGTCTCCATGCTACTGATGCCAATAAGACTTAACGAATAGTAAATAAAACAAAAACATTGAGACAAATCAATACGGTTATAGATAGTTTTTTAGTTAAGACAGGCCTGTCTAAAGGTGTAGGTCAACAAAAAGCGCTTGAGGTTTGGGAAGAGGTAGTAGGAAAAAAAATATCAGAAAACACAGAGGCGCTTTCAGTTAAGCACGGCGTTCTTTATATAAAGACACACTCATCAGCTTGGGCCCAAGAGCTGCAATTAAAAAAAAAAGAAATCATTTTGAAAATAAATAAAAAACTAAAAAAAAAAATAATTAAAGATTTGAGGTTTATGTAAATGTCAGAAGCGCAGAAGTATAGCGCAGAAAGTATTAAGGTACTTGAAGGTTTAGAGGCGGTTCGCAAAAGACCCGCCATGTATATTGGAGACGTCGGAAAAAGAGGCCTTCACCATTTAGTATATGAAGTTGTTGACAACTCTATTGATGAAGCGCTCGCCGGACACTGTTCAAAGATAATAGTAACATTTAACCCGGATAATTCTGTTACAGTTGAAGACAATGGAAGAGGTATTCCCGTTGGTCTTCACAAAGAAGAAAAGAAACCAGCGGTTGAAGTTGTTATGACCGTTCTGCACGCTGGCGGTAAGTTTGACAAAGATACGTACAAAGTATCAGGGGGTCTTCATGGCGTTGGAGTTTCGGTGGTAAATGCCCTCTCGGAGTGGTTGTGGGTTGAAGTAAAAAGAGAAGGAAAAAAACACAGGCAAGACTATAAAATTGGAGCTACACAAACAAAATTAAAAGTAACGGGAGATGCAAAAAAAACAGGAACCAAGGTTTGTTTTTTACCAGACAAAGACATTTTTCAAGTAACAGTTTTTGAATATAATATTATAGCAGAAAGATTGCGCGAACTAGCATACCTT
>Ga0208261_1000597_pt1 | contig 13945 bp, 10 predicted proteins | sample Knorr_S7_td_DCM__FD_185595 | JGI IMG/M metagenome (GOLD analysis project Ga0208261, IMG submission 185595) | Marine microbial communities from Southern Atlantic Ocean transect - Knorr_S7_td_DCM_ad_131m_LV_B (SPAdes) (version 3) | ecosystem: Environmental > Aquatic > Marine > Oceanic | place...
ACTTTTTGTAACAGCTTAAGTTTTATAAAATGAAATCAATTTTCTCACTAACTAATATGCTAATGGTGGCTATAATTGTTGGCTGTATATCTCTTATACTGTTTAGTGACAGAGGTTTAATTAATCTATGGTCATTAAAAAAAGAGAAGCTAGAAATTCAAAATGAAATAAATAATTTAAGAAATCAAATTGCTCTTCTAGAAAAAGAAGAAGAAAAGTTAAAATTTGATGAAAAGTATATTGAGAAAATTGCCCGCGAAAAATTTAAGATGGTTAAGCCCGGTGAAAGAGTTTTTAAAGTTTCTGAGCAGTAAATTTAATTAAATACATCTTTTGCTACCTTAAATGACTTTACATCTGGAAAATGGTATCTAACTAACTCAGACATAAATTGGGTCATTATTTTTTTATCATAATCTAAGTTTTTAATTATTTTATTTGGTGTAGAAAAATCTGTATTAAAAATATTATTTAGGTCGCTCAACAGGTTTTGATTTTTCTGTTCAAACCTTACAACTATTGGATGTTTTTTTGCATTTAAAATATCATAACCACTATTCTTAAGAAAGTGTAATACGAAATAATAAAATGCATTGTTTAAGTTTTTATTCTGATTATTAAAATAGTGCATAACTGCACTTAAAACTTTATAGATTTCTTTGTCAGGAATATCTTCATCAAACGTTTTGTCAATTATTTCGAGCATGGATGTACATAATACCGTTTTTTTAAGATCGGAACATATATCTGGCCAATCATTTAAGAGTTTGGCGCTGTAAACCGGGTGAATTTGTCTTTTTGGATAGTGCGAGTAATCAATTTGTACTTCATTTAGTTGTTGATATATCGCCTTATTAGGAGATTTTTGTCTCATTGCTGCTTTTACAATATATGTGGACTTACCTTTTTCTCTCGTAAAAAGCCTAATTATTAAACTTGACTCCTTGAAGATTGTTGTCTTTAGTACAAATGCGTGGGTTTTTATTTTCATTTCGGGGCTTCTATTTTACCCCAACCTGTATGTGTTAAGCTTCCAAAATATAAATCGCTTTCATATTGCTTAACACTCGTAATTGGAGAGTAGGCCTCTTCTGCTTTATATTGTAGGTTATGGACTACTTTACCGCCTTCATCTATGCCAAGAACATAAGAATGATTAAGTGGTTGCGGCTGTAATGATTCTGGAAGCCTTAAAACCATTTTCCTTAAAAATGGTTTATTCGATGACATTTCAACAAAATTGTTTCTTGGGTTAAATAGCGCAACCCAAAAAATACCTTCTTCGTTTGAAGATACATTATCAGGAAAACCGGGTAAGTTTTCTATAAAAATTTCTGAGGTTCCGGCTTTATCTCCTTTTAACCAATATTTTTGTATTCTATACATAAATGTTTCATTGACTAAAACAAAGGACTCATCGCTACTAAGCGCTACTCCGTTTGCAAAGTATAAGTCTTTTAATAGAGTTGTTGTTTTTTTGGTGGCTGTATCATAGACCAATAATCTTCCATTGGAGGAATGCTCAAAAAGCTCTAATCTATCACTGCCATACCCATACTTACTTGATGCATCTGAAAAATAAATTTTACCGTCGCTTGCGATGTCTAAATCATCTACAAACTTAAACGGAATATTGTCTGAGTCTGATTTAATTGACAAAGTACTAACTGTACCACTCATATCTATTAAAAGAAGGCCTTGAATGGCATCTGCAACGATTAAGTTGTCTTCTAAATCAAAAGCCATCCCAAGTGGCCTGCCTTCTGTATTAGAAAAAATGCCGTCACTACTCATTATTATGCCATTGTCATAGCCTACATAAATTTTACCATTTTTTAGGACAATATCTTCCGGGCCGCTGTATCCATCATTGGTCCAAAATATCTTTATGTCTTTTAATTTTTGATTCAAGGAGTATAAAGAATCTGCTCTACTGTCCCTCGGGCTTTCCCATGAGTTTGGCTCTACTGGGACTGGCCACACTAAGAAATAGATTATGATAACGGTAAGTAGAATTAAAATTGAGTTTGAAATATTAATAATGTTTTTCACTTCACTAGTAAGCCTTAGCAAAAACTACCAAATGCTTTGCCGTCTGCCCTGAGAAAATACACTTATTAGACGAATCTTCGTTATCTTCTAATATACAACGAATTGTTGCTTTGGTTTTTTCCTTTATTTGAAGTTCAGTGTCATCTGTCCCGTCCCAATATGCTTTGATAAATTGGTTGTCATTAGATAAGGTTTCTGTAAAATCAGCAAAAGTGTTTACTGTGCATGTATTATCATCCATAAAAGTTTTTGCGTCATTAAAAAGACTGTCTTGAATGTTTTGTAAAATAATAGGTATTTCATCAATTTTGTCGATTGGAACTTGTTGTTTTTCTGAATTATCTCTTCTACAAACAGTGACTTCCATATTTTCAAACTCTTTTAATCCTATTTCAATTCTTATAGGCACTCCTTTAAGCTCCCACTTATTAAATTTAAATCCTGGGCTTTCATTATGATCATCAATAAAAGTTCTAACATTTTGACCAACAAGACCCTGGTTAACCCTATCAACAAAGCTAGTGAATTCTTCTTGTTTTTCATTTTTGGGGTTTATTGGAATAATAACAACTTGAGTTGGAGCAATTTTTGGTGGAATTTTTAATCCTTTGTCATCCCCATGAACCATTATTAATGCGCCTACCATCCTTGTACTAACTCCCCAGCTTGTGGCATAAACTGGAAGCTCTTTGTTATCCTTGCTTTGAAATTTTACATCAAATGCCGAGCCAAAGTTTGTTCCTAGGTAGTGAGAAGTCCCAGCTTGTAAAGCTTTTTTGTCTCTCATCATAGTTTCGATTGAAAAAGTTTCATCTGCGCCAGCAAACCTTTCAAGATTAGATTTTCTTCCAATCATCGTTGGAATAGCAAGGTATTCCTCAAATAATTTGCGATAGATATCAACAATTAATAGTGTTTCTTCCATTGCTTCTTCTTTTGTGGCATGAGCTGTGTGTCCTTCTTGCCACAAAAACTCAGAAGTTCTTAGAAATAACCTGGTTCTCATTTCCCAGCGAACAACATTTGCCCACTGATTAACCTTTAAGGGAAGGTCTCTATAAGATGTAATCCATTTTTTGAACATATGCCAAATAATTGTTTCTGAAGTCGGTCTTACAATTATTTCTTCTTCTAACTTAGAGTCTGGGTCTACTGTTAAGGATCCGTCTTCTGATATAAGCTTTGAGTGCGTAACTACGGCACATTCTTTAGCGAATCCCTCAACATGTTTTGCTTCTTTTTCTAAAAAACTTTTTGGAATAAAAAGAGGGAAGTATGCATTTTCATGTCCACTATCAATAATCATTTGATTTAAACTATTTCTAATATTTGTCCACAAGGAAAAGCCATATGGTTTTACAACCATCGTTCCTTTCACTGGTCCATAATCAGCTAAATCAGCATCAAGTATAACATCTGTGTACCATTTAGAAAAATTTTCACTTTGTTTTGTAATTTTGGCCATTTACTATCGCTTTAATATGTTATAAAGTAGAGTTAATTTATAGAAAATCCAATACAATGAAAAAAGCTATATTTTCTACAGAAATTTCACTCCTCAGAAGCACAATGCAACGTCTTTTACGAAGACGCGCTCACACCAATATATCTAAAATATTGCGTAAAACTCACCAAGCAGATGTAGCGCTAATAATGAGGAGCTTAAGTCAGTATGATCAAAAAAAGATTTTTAGCTTATGTCCTACCTCTCTTCATAAAGCAAGGCTTTTAGAAGAATTAGATGATTCATTAATAGAAAAAGTACTTGAACATGAAAGTGAAAAAAATATTTCAAAAATATTTAGGTATCTTGATACAAACGACCAGGCGACCATTATTGGAATGTTTCCAGACAGTAAGCAACAAGAAATTTTGACCAAAATTGAAGTAGATGATAAGGATGATGTTGAAGAAATAATGTCTTATCCTGACGATAGTGCAGGTAGTGTTATGACAAAAGAAACATTTACATTAAATCAAAACACCACTGTTAAAGAAAGTATTAAAAAACTTCAGTCTTTCCCTGAAAACGATAAGATTTTTTATCTTTATGTTTTAGATAATAAAGAAAAATTAGTTGGTGTTGTTTCGTTAAGAACTCTAGTTACCTCAAAGAACTCTAAAAAATTGAAAGAAATAATGATTAAAGATATTCAAGCTGCTACAACAAGCACCGATCAAGAAGAGGTTGCAAAAAAAGTTGCGCAATATAACTATCTTGCTCTTCCTGTTGTTAATAGACAAAATAAATTTTTAGGAATTGTTACTATTGATGACGTTGTTGACATTATTAGGGAGGAAGCTTCTGAAGATTTCTTACAAATGGCTGGTGTTGGAAAAGATAGAGAAATTTTACTTAAATCTCCTATTGAAAATGCACAATCTAGGGCTCCTTGGATACTTGCAAGCCTAATAGGCGGTATTTGCGCCGCTGGTATAATAAGCTACTTCAACTCATTACTAGAACAAATCATTGTTTTGGCCGCTTTTATTCCCGTAATCATTGGTGTTGGTGGCAATGTAGGCACACAATCTTCTACTATTGTTGTGCGGGGGTTAGCGACTGGAAGAGTAGATGCAGCCAATACATTTCCTCTTATTTTAAAAGAGCTTCTTGTTGGAAGTATTTTAGGGGTTGCTTATGGTTTGGTTGTTGGATTTGCTGCAGAATATATTACAGGAATCGATATGTCTAATTTAGGCCTTGTAATAGGTTTAAGTATATTTTGTTCAATGACTATTGCCACAGCAGTGGGAGCAAGCGTTCCAATTGTTTTAAAAAAACTTGGTTTTGATCCTGCGATATCGACAGGACCGTTTGTAACAACAGCAATTGATATAATAGGAGTAGCATTATACTTCGTTATAGCATCAACAATTTTAATAAATTGATAAGAATCGTATACATTTTTGCTTTTCTTTTTTGCCAATTATTAGCAAACAATAAAATTGAGTCTTCGGTTTCGTTTGAATATTGGATAAATGAAGATCTAAGGTTGTTTGTATTTCAAGACGTTATAGACATCGAAATTGAAGATGATATTATTGAAATATCAGCCTCTGATTGGTTTGGAGAAATTTTGTTAAATGAAAGTATTGAATATGAAAATCAAAGCTTTATTCCTAACAACCTGTTTACATCAATATTATCTTTTCAATCCATTACAAAAGAAGATGAGTGGCTTTATGATTTTACCTTGCTTGATGGAGAAAAGGTTGCTGTACGCTATCTTTTTAGCAAAGAGGTGGAAGATTTAAGACTTTATAGACTTGATATTAAGCAAATAGATAAAGGTGATGTAGATAATAAAATAAATAGTGTAATTTTAGATAGTGATGTTATAATGATTTGGACGGACTTGAATAAAAGTATTTGTAAGGTTGGTTTTGTATATAAAAACTCTACTTATGTGGTTGAAAAAAATGAAGATTAAACGTTTATATATAGCAAGTATTGTGTTTTTAGGCGCTTGTGCAGCTCCAACATCTAGCTATGACCTTTTAAATGAAAAAAAGGATAAAGATGGATATATCTTCTATCAAAATGAACAAACTTATCTACATGTAGATGATTTAAAAGATAAGTTAATTCTTCCTGCAGAAGGATATGTAGTGCCTGAGTATCTAAATCTGTTGCCAAACGCAAAAAGGGAGTATAGGTCAGGTCATCATATGGGTGTAGACTTTTCTGCCCCATTCAATCATCCAATAAGGGCTGTTTATGGTGGGGTTATAGTAAGAAGTAACGGTTACCAAAAAGACGTTGATATAGATACCTACAATTCCTTTTTAGAAATATCGGCAAAAGTTGGTAAAACTCCGGAAGATATATATAATTTTATATTATTGGGTAAGTCTGTTGTCATTGATCACGGCTATAGCTTAACAACAAAATTTAGAACAATTACGGTCTATTCTCACCTTTCAACCATTCCAGATGATATAATAGCTGGCTCTGTGGTAGCACAGGGGGATGTAATTGGTTTTTCAGGCAATACTGGCACTTCTTCAGGTGCGCTTCAAAATAAAAAAGGGGCACACTTACATTGGGAAATATTTTTTGACGATTCTAAGGGAAGATATTTTATAGGACAGAATATTCCTACTGAGTTACTAAAAAATAATATCGATTTATTATTTGAACAGTAACGAAAAAGGGCTCATTTCTGAGCCCTTTAACTTATTTCATTTTCTAAACTATATGAACAGCTTTAGAAATCAAATGTGACCTGCATAGTACTGTGATCATCAAAGTACTCATTAGCAGTTCTCATAGCGTATGAAACATGCATCATGTAATCACCTACAGGAATAGTTACTCCAGCACCCATTGATAGGCCCCAGAATGTACCACTCCATTCATCCCAGTCAGCATCTGAAAGACCAGTTGGTTTTTCTTCATCTCCAATAGTCATTGTAGTTGCTGCACCAAACCATGATGAACCTAACACATATTTAGCTCCAAGAGCCATTGTGTTAGACTGGTATGAGTGATTAGTGAAAGTTGCGCTTACATCTAAATTGTTTAATAAAGAGTAAGTTGCAGAAAGATCTAGACTTGTTGGTAACGCGAAGTTATCAGCAATTATTCTAAATGTCTCTGATGATGATCCTGACTCAGAATCTGAAGGAACCATGTCCTGATCTAAGTTAATACCATCATAGTGCATTCTACTTCCAACATTTTTCATTGCTACACCAAATGTTAATGGCTGGTTTGGAAAACGATATTGTACTCCAACATCCAATGCCATACCTGTAGCAGATGTTTCTTCAATAGTTTCGGAAACTAATTTTCCTGCGAAACCTACATTAACACGATCAGAAAATGCTCTAGCAAATCCTGCGGTTGCTGTGAAGAAACTTGGGGAGAATGTCTGTCCGTCACCTTCAGGTGCGAAAGCAGTAGTTTTTGGAATGTCTCCGAAATCAAGAGATTTAATTGTCATACCAAAAGTACCGGTTTCTCCCATTGCCATAACCATACCTGCATACATTACGTCAATATCAGCAATGTATGAGGTGGTTGAAACTGTTCCTTGTAACCCAGAGTTGTGTCTAGCTAAACCAGCTACATTAGTAAATAATGCATCTACTCCAGCTACCGTACCAACGTTAGTTCCGCTAAGTGCGACTGTTTCAGTACCGACTGGAATTAGAAGTTGTGAGGCACCAGCAGTACCTTGCGATCTTACTGTACCAGCGGTTAAAGCTGAAACTAACACTGCGCATCCAAGGAAGATTTTAAATGTATTTTTCATTTTCATATTCTCCTTATCCTAGTAAACGTCGAGACGTTGTTCTGGTTGAATTACAGCTAACTTGAGGATTTTATCTCCTCTGTTAGTCTCTACGTGCGCTAGATACATTCCACTAGCAACTGGAAGTTCGAAGTTGTTCTTCATGTCCCAATATGTATGCTGTGAACCTGCATCGTTGTGCTTAAGTGTTCTTACAAGAGTTCCATCTAGAGCAAAGATTCTAATTGTTGCAGGACCTTCTGTTGGAAGGTGACTGAACATAACTCTTCTATCTAGAGCGTCTCTTTCTTCAGGATTATATCCATAATATGGATTTGGCCATACAGTAATTCTTTCTGGATCATAATCATTTGAAACCATTTCTAAGCCAGCTGTTGAGAAGGTAAATGTATCAGCTGAAGAATTTGGTTTACTCATTTCCCAGACAACAGAACTAGCTGTTGAATAGCCACTACCCCATGCTGCGTGTCCAGCCTGAGTAGGAAGCACATTAGACCCTAAATAATCAGTGAATAATGTCGCTGTCATGTATGGATATGTAATTGTTGCTCCACTTGTTGTGTAATTATCACAAACGTAAGCCCAACCACAACCTCCTGATGTAATTAAATCATCATCTGCGATGTATTGTGCTTCTAAAGCAGGATCATATGGTGAAGCAATATGACCTACAAATGCATAAATAGGCTCCCATGCTGGTGCACCATAAATTGGTCCAGCCCAGTCACCGTTTGCAAAACTACCTTCATAGTCAAGGTTACGGTCATAGTCCCAATATCCAGAATATATTTGCTCTTTTTGACCAGTAGCAAAATTATGTCTGTATGTTGAGAATGGAACATAACTGTTTACCCATTCATAAATGTAGTCCCATCCAAGTGATGGAGTGCTAAAGTCAAGCTCTACATCGTCTGACTCCCAATAGTTAAATCTATCGAAGTCACGATTATACGGAGCTGAATAGTGTAAACCAGCTCTGTTTTCAATAATATAACCTGTACGTCCTAAACTAGCCCATGGTACATATGAAACCGCAGGGTCTCTTAATACACCATTTTCTTTCCAGCCGTGGTCCCACTCACTTACAGATAATAGGTCTTCTTGAGGACCATTAACCTGTACTTGGAAACCTTCAACAACTGGAGTTCCACCCGGACCAACTTCTAAACCGGTAGCAGTATTAACACCACCAACAACAGGGTTGTTAGCAACTAATACATTACCATCAGTAACGTTAGTCAGAGTCCAGTTTACCGCAGCAGTTCCGTCAGGCATCACATCGTCAAAAGTAACTGAGTAATCATCCCCAGTTAATTGTGATGGATCCACAACAATCATATCCACAGAACCCTGTGAAGGACCGTCATGAGCTGCTGATACAACATCACCGGCAGAAGCAGTTGCTTCTCCTGCTGACATTGTATTTGGAACTTCAGGTCTTACAGTTAAATATACAGGGCTACTTTCCAATGTTTTTGGAATACCGTCTGCATTATAACCGTATGCTGTTACAGCATAATAATATGCTCTGTTTGTAATCAGTTTTGAATTACCACTTAATCCATCAGTACTAATTGCGTGGAATTGTGCTAATCCGCTGTCTGATCCAAACTGAGTTCTAATACTAATATTTTCTCCAAGCTCAGCATTAAATACAGTATCATAAATTTCAGTAACTCCATTTACGACATCGTAAGTTGCTAATCTTTTCTTCGCTCCAGCACCAGATGCAGTTTCATATTGATACACATTGTATCCCTCAAACACAAAGTCTGTTGGGTTACCTGCTGCATCAAGATCAACTTCACTAGTTGCTACGTAATCTTCAGCAGTATCATCCCAAACCAAAATAACTTGGTCTGCAAATGCACTTGCTGTTACGTTTGGTGAAGGTGGAGAATCTGGCAATGCAAAGTCAATGTCATATGCTGTTTGAGCAAGAGCATCAACTTCTTTTAAATATGCCACAGATGATAAAGCGTCACCACCAGCTGCGTGGAAAATACCAAACACAACTTCTTGTGAGTCTCCAGCCGCCATAGTAAACGGACCGACACTCATTAGGAAACGTCTGTCAGCAGATGCTGCATAGTTACCATCAACTGGATTCGCTGTACTGTGACCAGCTGCATCGTTAGGATCTCCATAGAAACAGAATTTCTGATCATATAGGTCTCCTGCAATCTCAGCTGGATATGCACTACCATCTTTTCTTAAACCTTGTAAGTAAAAGTATCCTTCAGTTTCATCTGAAGGGTCAGTGTAAGTCGCATCACCATTAATGTAGAATGCGAAAGATGACATTTTAAGGTTTTTCATACCTGGGTGACGAGTACCAAACATCTTAGCACCTTCAGCTGGACATACTGCTTCTGAATCACCGTCTTCACAAGGAACCATAGGTCCTTGGAAGAAGTCATATCCAGCAGCAGGAGTACCAATATCTAAAGTACCATACTGTGAGTCTACCCCATCATTCCATACATATCCCATACCTAGATCTACGTCACAACCAACAAAGTCGTCACCAGCATACCCTAGGTCAGGGTCGGACCATAGTCCCATATATGTATCTACCAAGTCATCTGAACCATAATTAATAACAAGCTGTTTTAAAAACACCATGTCACCAAAAACGTCAGGTCTATCAAATCCAAACATAGTTGTTTGAATTTCTACATTTAATGGAGATGTACCAAAATTTAGCTTATACGCTGGATCACCATCATTACTAACAAACCAAAGTACTTGGTCTCCTAGAAACTCAGGATGATCAGGACCGCCTGGAAGTGGAGAGTAAACTCCATCACCATCAACGTCCACCCAAGGTGCACCAAAATCAACTGGCCATTCTTGGAAGTCAGCAAAATCTAAAGGAGAAGCTAACATACTCTTCTCAACTTTATAGATTCTGTGAACCGCAGCTAGCGGGTCACCGCCCCATGGGCCTGGACCCATATCTTGTGTATAATCTCCAACGATAGTTCGAATAGATCCGTTCACTGTCGCTCCCATCCACAATGCAGATTGGAAGATTGAGTGTACACCCGTACCCTTAGGCCATTCTAACGCTGAATCACCAGAAACGTGATAATCCAGGAAGAGACCGTTGTTGGCTACATCGGCATAGATCTTATTTCCATCGAACGTACCGACAGAATCCACATAATTAGATGTGCTGCTACTGAAGTTAGAGACATTTTTATCCCTCGCTTCAAGTACAGTAGAAACTGATAGCAACATCACCAATGTGAATACGGTAATATTCTTTAAGATTTTCATATCTACCTCTTTACCTTCTTATTTAATTAAAAACTAATGTTTAAACCAACCCTTACTTGACGTGGTCTGTTCCATCTACCAGGAAACGCTAGGTTGTCCTCGTACATAGCAGCTGCATCGACATCAGGATTGACAGATAATCTATTGGCAAGCCATTGTTGCCCACTTTCAGTAGCAACCCAGCCATCTTCGGCTACGTTACCAGTACCATGATAAACATCATTTACTTGCTCATTATCTAATGCATTAAACACAGCTATATATGCATTAGCAGTTAAACCGCCAAGGCTGATAGCTCTATCAACACGTAGATCTAAGTTTGAAAATGCAGGTAATGTACCTGAGTTTACTGGTCCTTCTGGGAACTCCCAGCGATTCTCAAAAACTGTACTATAGATTTGAGATGGGGTATAGCGAGTACCACTACCAAAACTCATAACAGCATTAAACCCTGTGTTTGCTAGAGCACCTGTAGCATCAGGTGATCTCCAGTCAAGAATTACGTTTGCTGTATGTGTTTGGTCATAGTCTAATAAGTTCATCGCTTTTGGATAACCATCATCTGTACCAATCCAAGTAATGTAGAAGTTCTGTCCACCGTATGAACCAGTACCTCTAGCTTCTGAGTAAGTATAGTTAGCTTGTGCGTACAAACCTCTTGTTCTGCGCATTTCAAAGTTTGTTGTCAAACCTTGAGATACCATAACGTCACCATTTTGGTATTGTGCCCAGTTTTGCTGAGTATCAGCACCACCTGTGTTGGTGAATGCCTCTGTACGATTAGCAAGCGTTAAATAGTCTTTACTTTCTTTATAGAACCCTTCAACCTTTAATGAAGCAAATGCTCCAATACGCTGCTCAATACCAATTTCATACTGAGTAGATCTTTCAGGTTTAAGTGCAGGATTCTCAGATGCAGTAGCGTTACCAGCTAAAATGTCAGCTGAAAGCTGTGAATCTGAAAGATATAAATAAGACATAGGTACTGATTGCCAGTGTGTACCATAATTCGCACGGAATACTGTACGATCAGACACTGGGAATGACACACCTATTCTTGGGTGAGTAGCGGTTTCTTTTTCAACTTTTTTCCAAACATAGTTACCGTTTCCGTCACCGTTTCTATCTACACGTTGTCTGTTAAAGTATAGATTGTTGAAACCGTCAGAATCACCATAACCGTCATTATCTGAGTCAGGAGCCATAGCACCTGTATCGATAGTTTCGAATGATAAACCTAACTGAACAACTACATCTTTAAATTCAAGCTTATCTTGAATGTAGAAACGTGATTGTGTTGGCTCTGCTGGAGCTAACATATGATCGTCTTGATTATATGTTCCGTTCCACTCATCACCATAAATATTGTATCCTAGATTTGTAACATACAACGATCTATAGTTAATAAATCTCCAGTCAGCTGGGTCACTTCCTGCTGCAATAATTTCTTCGTTTGTTGCAACACCATCATAGTTTGCATCAACCTGAGAAATTGCTCTTGCAACCCCTGAAGCACTTAAGCCGTATCTAGTGATTTCATGATTATCAATAGAAGCACCTAACTTGAACTCGTTGTAACCAATTTGGTTTGTGTAGTCAAAGCTAAGAGTGTTCGTTGTTGTTTTTCTAGTATTAAAGCTTGTTGTTTGAGAACCAAAACCAACTACACCAAAGAATTCATCCGGTGATAGTGGGTTAAAGCCTGTACCATCTCTTTTGTAATAATTAGGAGATCCGTACGCCTTTGTTCTTCTACCATATGCTTCGATATCATTTAAGTAGTTTTCATTACCTGTAGTAGTTTCATATGTCTGTTGTGACAATGAAGCCTTAATATATGATAATGGACTAATTGTGTATCTAGCATTTAAGTATCCCATAGCGAAATCTGATTCATTAATAAATGAACCGTCTGTTCCACCATATACTCTACTCCAACTATAACTATGTCCTTCATAGTCATATGCCTGAGTACCAAGTTTTAAACGTAAAGGACCAAAGTCCATAGTCATATTACCATTGATAGTAACTCTTTCGTTATCATCTTGTGGTTGTTGACCATACATACGTCTATAATTACTGTAGACAACATAAGTTGTATCATAAGCAGCTACCCCTGAAGCTAATAAAGCTGGGTCAGTCTGATTATCTCTAATAACAGTTTCAATGTGATGAATCTTATTGCCATTTTCATCCGTTCCGTATGACAATCCATCTGTTCCATCGCTGTAGTAATCAGCTGGTGGAGCGTCTTGCATCGGCATAGCATCCATCTGTGGATAATAACTGTATGATACGTCTCCGCCTTTTTCTTTACTTTCGACAGATAAGTATACTTTAATGTTGTCGCTTATTGGACCACCAAAATCAAAGTTTACATTTTGGTATCCATCTGTATAAAGCTTATCAGGATCTGTGTCTGGGTCTGAACCTAAAGAAGATTCAAATCCAACTCTAGATGTCCATTCAGATCCACCTGTTTTAGTAGTGATGTTTACGATACCACCATTAGCACCACCGTATTCCGCAGAGAAACCACCAGTTTGAACTGAGATCTCTTGCAAGGCTGCTTGTGAGTTACCGTTTAGAAGGTTTCCACCGCCATAAACATCTTTAACTGGAACACCGTCAACATAGTAACGACTGTCTCCACTTCTACTTCCACGGAAATATCCATTAACAACACCTGTTTGTAGGTTTACAATATTGCTTACCCCTCTAACAGCAAATGCATCAATCAACTCTTTATCAACAACACGAGTTGTATTTGTAGCATTTGGATTAATTAATGGTCTTTCTCTTGTTACTGTAACTGCCTGACCGGCCACAGCTGCTACGTCAAGGTTAAAATCAACAGATGTTGTAAAACCAACTGATGTTTTTACTCCTGATTCAATTACAGTTGTGTAACCAATATACTCGGCTCTTAGGTCATAAGTACCTACAGGAACGTCAAGAATATAGTATCTACCTAATTCATCGGTAGCTGCACCAAGGTTTGATCCTTCAACCACAACGTTCGCACCAACCAATGGATTACCATCAGCATCTGCAACAACCCCTGCTAACTTAGCAGTAGTTGATTGTGCAAACATCATTGTTGGTAGGACAACCAGCGCAATTAACATACGTAGTTTTCTCATTATTCTACCTCCAAATGAGTATTTATATATACAAATTTTTGTTTATTGTTTTTTTTCATTTTTATTTCTTACCCTATTATATATATGTGTAAAAGCTCACTATATATACACAGCTTCCAAAGGGTTCGTGCCCTTCCGGAAGCTAATTCCACCTAAATTGACGATTGTTTCCGTAGATGTCAATACTTTTTTGCTAATTTTTTTTTG
>Ga0208261_1000602_pt1 | contig 13913 bp, 14 predicted proteins | sample Knorr_S7_td_DCM__FD_185595 | JGI IMG/M metagenome (GOLD analysis project Ga0208261, IMG submission 185595) | Marine microbial communities from Southern Atlantic Ocean transect - Knorr_S7_td_DCM_ad_131m_LV_B (SPAdes) (version 3) | ecosystem: Environmental > Aquatic > Marine > Oceanic | place...
TCAGATTTATCACAAAGAATTGTAACAATTGTTTTTCCTGGCCCAAGTTCTTTACCCAATCTTATAGCTCCAGCAATATTTACTCCACAACTTGTTCCTAAACTTAATCCTTCATTTTGAATTAAGTTATAAATTATAGGTAAAGACTCATGATCACTTATTGAAAATGCACCATCTATTTTAGCTTCTGCAAAGTTAGCAGTAACTCTACTTGAACCAATACCCTCTGTTATTGAACCACCCTCAGACTTTAGTTCTCCATTTTTTATATAATTATAAAGAGCAGATCCCGTAGGGTCTGATAAATAAATTTTAATATCTTTATTTTTTTCTTTTAGATAACTACTAGTTCCGCTAATAGTACCCCCAGTTCCTGAAGAACAAACAAAACCATCTATTTTTCCATCTGTTTGATTCCAAATTTCAGGTCCTGTTGTTTCGTAGTGACCCTTGGCATTAGCAGTGTTATCAAATTGATTAGCCCAAACTACCCCGTAATTATTTGAACTTTTAAGTTCTTCAGCTAATCTTCCAGCAAACTTAACGTAATTACCATCATCTTTATAAGGCTTTGGTGGCACCAACCTTAAATCTGCACCAATATTTCTTAAAGTATCTTTTTTTTCTTGGGTTTGGTTATCATTCATTACTATTACAGTTTTATAACCAAGAGAATTTCCTATTAAGCACAAACCAATTCCAGTATTACCTGCTGTTCCTTCAACTATTGTTCCTCCTTTAGAAATTAATTTTTTTTCTTCTGCATCTTTTATTAAAGCAAGAGCTGCTCTATCTTTTACTGATCCACCAGGATTTAAGTATTCAGCTTTTCCATAAATGTTGCATCCGGTAATCTCTGAAGCAGCTTTAAGTTTTATAAGCGGGGTATTTCCAATCGACTGAATAAAACTATCGCTATAATTTTTCATTTTCACTTTCGTCTGTTACGGCATAAGGTTTAAATTCTTCATTTGCCATCCCAACATTTTTTGCTGGTATTCCAACCATTACAGCATTTTCAGGAACATCTTTAGTAACAACTGCATTAGCTCCAACCTTAGCATTTTTTCCAACTATAACAGGACCTAATATTTGTGCTCCTGATCCAACAACAACATTATCCATTAATGTAGGATGTCTTTTTGTATTTCTTTGTTCGTTAGATTTTATACTTGGAGCAATTCCTCCTAAAGTGACCATATGATAAATGGTTACATTGTTTCCAATTTCAGAAGTTTCTCCAATTACTACCCCCATACCATGATCAATAAATAAATTATCTCCTATCTTTGCTTTAGGATGAATTTCTATACCAGTTAAGAATCTTGAAAATTGAGAAATCATTCTTGCAATCAAATCAAACTTTGCAATTGAAAAGAAATTTGCAATTCTATGAAGAAAAATTGCTTTAACACCTGGATAAGTTAATATCACGCTCAATTTTGATTTTGCAGCAGGATCTCTATTTATTATGGATTCTAAAAAATTATTCATATAGGTATTTAAAAGATTAATTTATTTAAATAATCAATTAGTTGTTACAACAACAACTTCCTGACTCAGTTTTACTTTTACACTCTTTAGTGCTATCGCATTTGCATAAGTCATAAGTACAATTTGTACAAACGCATTTAAGATTATTGCATGCCATAAGAATAATATAATTATAGATTGTTCAAAAACAAGGTTAAATTTGTAAAGATTATAACTGATTTAACGTTAAACCTTTTAAATTTGCTGGAACAGCTACATCCATCATTTTTGGATTTGATAGATTCAAATTATTCATGATTGCTGCATACTCTTCTTTGGAACTAACTTGTAAGCGAGGGTTATTATTTTTTTCAGTTTCAATAGTTGAATTTTTTTTTCCATTATAATCATGAGCCGGATAAACCAAAGTTTTTTCAGGTAATTTAAGCAATCTATTAAATAACGACTCATAAGCATCATATGGACTTCCACTTTGAAAATCTGTTCTACCTGTGCCATTTATTAAAAGAGTATCTCCTGTGAAAACCCTATCATTCATTACATAACAATAAGAACAATCTGTATGACCAGGTGTATAAATTGCGCTCAGTTTTATATTTTCTATATTTACTTGTTCGTTATCTTTTAGTTTTATATCAACCACTTCAGATTTAGATTTCTCTCCCATTATTCGTGTGCAGTTTGTTCTCTTATTTAGTTCGTTCAAACCAGATATATGGTCAGCATGTATATGAGTATCTATTACTTTTACTAACTTTAAATCTAAACCATTTAATACTTTTAGGTATTCATCTGTGTGTTCAATTACAGGATCAATTATTAATGCTTCCCTACCTTTTCCACTAGAGATTATATAAGTATAGGTTGATGATTTACTGTCAAATAATTGATTAAATATCATTGATAAAAATACTATTAAAATTTGCATACCAAATCAATCTTGTTATAATGATTCTAAATAATTATAGGAGACAGATATTATGTTAAAAATAAACAGTGTTTGCCCAGATTTTCAATGCAAAACTTCAGAAGGAGATATTTCTTTTCACGAATGGCTTGGAGATAGTTGGGGGGTTTTATTTTCACACCCAAAAGATTTTACACCAGTTTGTACTACTGAATTAGGTTCTTTAGGACAAATGAAAGCGGAATTTGATGCAAGAAATGTAAAAGTTATTGGATTAAGTGTAGATGGAGTTGAAGATCATAAAAAATGGCTTGAAGACATTAAAGATGTATCAGGCACTAAACCAGATTACCCTATCATTGCAGATGAAGATTTAAAAGTTGCAAAACTTTTTAATATGCTCGAAGGAGATGCTGGAACTTCATCAATGGGGCGTACAGCAGTAGATAATGAAACAGTTAGAACTGTTTTTGTAATCAGACCAGATAAAAGGATTGGTCTGTATCTTACTTATCCAATGGCAACTGGAAGAAATTTTCATGAAATTTTAAGAGCTATAGACTCAATGCAGCTTACTGCAAAACATAGGGTTGCAACTCCAGCAAATTGGAAAAAAGGTGAGGATGTAGTTATCCTACCCGCTGTAAAGGATGATGAAGCTAAAAAAATCTATCCGGATGGATGGGAGACAGTAAAACCATATTTAAGAAAAGTACCAGATCCGTCAAAATAGCTCGGACTGGAAATCTTAATTTAATATCTCAGCATTGAGGAATTTTCTCATGTAAGACTGAGATTTTTTTTTCATTATGAATAAAAATCTTATTGTACTTACACTTAGTCAAATTTTTAGTTTTACAGCAGCTCCAGTTACTGTTTTTTTAAGCGGAATTATTGGCTCTCAAATTAGTCCTTTAAAATCACTTTCTACTTTGCCAATGTCAATTTCTGTAGTTGGAATAGCAATAGGTGCAGTCTTTGCAACCAAAGTCATGAGTTTGATAGGAAGAAAAGCAGGTTTTATTTCTGCATCTATAGTAAATTTTTTAGTTTGTATATTGGCAGCTTATTCGATAATGGATCAAAACTTTATTTTATTTTGTTTAGCAAATTTTTTTCTTGGAAATGGTATGGCATTTACACATCAATATCGTTTCGCTGCAGCAGAGAGTGTTGAGAAAAATAAAATACCAAGAGCAATTTCAATAATTTTATTAGGTGGAATTGTTTCCGCATTTTTAGGACCAAGTACGGCAAACTATGCAAAAGATATTGTTAGTGAACATCTGTATGTCGGATCTTATTTGTCACTTAGTATTTTAACTATTATACCAACAATTTTCTTCTTGTTTTATGAAAATACATCAAAAATAGAGACAAATATAAAATATTCAGGACGAAGTTATTTGGAATTAGTTTCGCAACCTAGATTTTTACAGGCACTTACAGCTTCAGCATTTGGATATGCAATAATGACATTTTTGATGACAGCAACTCCATTAAGTATGCATGTAATGGAAAAAATGAGCCTAAGCAAAACAGGTTTAGTTATACAGTTTCATGTTGTAGCAATGTTTTTACCATCTTTGATAACTGGAAATTTAGTTAAAAAATTTGGTCACAGTAATATAATGTATGCTGGAGTGTTTCTTTACAGCATAACTATAATCGCAAGTTTCTTTGATCAAACTTATTATAATTATATGTTTGCATTAATTTTTCTAGGATTAGGTTGGAATTTTTTATTTATATCTGGAACAAGTCTATTAGTTTTAACTTATAAAGAAGAAGAAAAATTCAAAGCTCAAGGTTTGAATGATTTTATTGTATATTCTGTTCATGCAACTGGCAGTTTATCAGCAGGAGTATTAATTGTGCTTACTAACTGGAAAATAATGAATTTAATATGTATACCATTTTTAATTTTAATTATTTTATCAATAATAAATGCAGACCGTAAAACTAGATGAATTTTTTAACACTTGGATTCATTACAGGTCTGAGTTTAATTTTAGCTATTGGAGCTCAAAATATATTTGTAATAGAACAAGGTTTAAAAAAACAATATGTTTTTTTAGTTTGTTTAATTTGTTCTGTATCTGATTTAATTTTAATTTTTTTAGGAATATTTTTATTTGAATATTTTAAAATTTATTTCACAAAGAATGTTGAATTAATTTTTAATATATTACTTTTTATCTTCTTAATTTACTTTATTTATACCAAAGTAAGATCTTTATACAAAAGATCTGAGATAAACTTTGAATATATAAATTTATCTTTTAAGAGTATAATTATTAAAACTTTAGGATTTACATATTTAAATCCACATGTTTATTCTGACACAGTATTTTTTTTAGGAAATTTTTCAAAAAATTTCTTAATTTCACAAAAATATTTTTTTGGAATTGGTGCAACTATTGCATCTTTTCTATTTTTTTTCTCTTTAGGATATTTGGCTAAATTTTTTTCTAATAATTTAATAAATTCAAAAGTCTGGAAAATTATAAATTTTTTTATAATTATATTTATGACTATTTTATCTAGCTATGTATTTTTAGAAATCATAGATTTTATGTTTGGTAGTAATTAATTTTATATTTTTTTAGTGTGTCAACTTGTTACACTTCTATGAGTTGATAAAAATATTATCGTTACTAAATATCTTTTATGAATTACTCAAACAAACATCTAATATGAAATCTATAAAACATATAATTATTTCAATTGTTTTATTATTATTTGCATCTAACACTTTTGCTGAAGATGAAACTATTGAAATGTTAAATAAATTAGACAATGAATCTATGGTTTATTCAAAAAAAATTGTGAGAATAGATGTTGGAGATACAATTTTTTGGAAAGCAACTAACAAAGGTCACAACGTAGAGTTTATTAAAGGTGGAGTTCCCGAGGGTGTTGAAAAATTTAAATCAAAATTCAACAAAGATGTAGAATACAATTTTACAATACCTGGAATTTACGCATATTGGTGTACTCCTCATAAAAGTATGGGAATGATAGGTTTTGTTGTAGTAGGCGATAATAGATCTAATTTAGATTCAATAAAAAAAATTAGATTTACTGCAAAATCGAAGAAAATTGCACCAGATCTTATTAATTCTTTATAATTTATTAATTCGAATAACCGTATTTTTTCAATCTAATATCACCAGTTCTTGCATGAGCTTCCATTCCTTCATATCTTGAAAGTCTTGAAGCTGCTGCGCCAACTAGTTTAGTAGATTCTTTTGTCATTCTTTGGAAACTTAATGTTTTGATAAATTTTCCCACAAATAATCCTCCAGTGTATCTTCCAGCACCTTTGGTTGGCAAAATATGATTAGTGCCTGAGCATTTATCTCCATAAGCAACTGTTGTTTCTTCTCCTATAAATAACGATCCATAATTTTTTAACCTTTTATGAAACCATTCTAAATTATTAGTTTGAACCTCTAAGTGTTCGGGTGCATATTCATCACTTATAACTGCTAATTCTTCGTCGGTATCACAAAGTACAACCTCACCGTAGTCTCTCCATGCAGCTTCTGAGCTAGTTCTTGGTAACTCTGGTAGTTCAGCAATAAGTTCAGGAACTCTTTTAATTACTTTGTCCGCTAATTCTTTACTTTTTGTAAACAACCATGCTGGAGAGTTATACCCATGTTCTGCTTGACCAACTAAATCAACTGCAACAATTTCTGCATCAGCATTTTCATCAGCAATAATTGCAATTTCTGTTGGACCAGCAAATAAATCAATTCCAACTTTGCCAAATAAAATTCTTTTTGCTTCTGCAACAAATTGATTTCCTGGACCAACTAGTATATCTGCTGGCTTATTTCCAAACAAACCATTTGTCATTGCCGCGATTGCTTGAACACCACCTAAATTCATTATGACATCTGCTCCACAAAGATTTGCAGTATAAATAATAGTAGGATGTACCCCCACATTTTGTTTTGGAGAGCTGCAAACTAAAATATTTTTAACTCCCGCAACTTTTGCTGTTGTAACACTCATAACAGCTGATGCAATATGAGCATATCTTCCCGCTGGCACATAACAACCAGCTGTATTTACGGGTATTAATTTTTGACCTGCATATAACCCATCTGAAAGTTCTACTTCAAAATCTTTTCCATAATTTTTTAATTGAGCTTCTGCAAATTTTCTAACCCTGTCGTGTGAAAATTTTACATCATCTTTTGTCTTTTGGTCTAATGTTTTTTTTATTTCATTTATTCTTTCTTCAGAAACAATTATATCACCCTCATATTTATCAAATTTTTTAGTTAGTTCCTTGCAACCTTCTTCCTTTGTTTTTTCTATATTTTTTAGAATATTTTCTACAATTTCTCTTGTTTTGGTATCATCTGTAGATGAAGTTTTAATCGATTTTTTTAAATATTTTATTGCCATTATTTTTCTACATTTTTAAATTGAATTTTTTAAATTATAAATGTTCCTTTTTCAATAGACTATTCATCTAAAGCAACAACAGAAGCTGCAATCGAAGCTAGTCTTGCTGTTGCATCATCAGACCTACTTGTAATTACTACTGGTACCTTACCTCCTACAACCACTCCAGCTGCACAAGCACCCATAAAATAGATCATCATTTTAACTAGCGCATTTCCTGTTTCTACATTTGGAACCAATAGAACATCTGCCTCACCTGCTACTTCATTTTTTATCCCTTTAATACCTGCTGATTTTTTAGAAATGCTATTATCAAAAGCTAACGGACCATAGATATCAGCATTAAAACCCTCATTTTTTGCCAATTTAGTGATTTCTTTTGCTTCAACAGAGCTTTGCATGCTGTCTAAAACCTCCTCAGTTGCAGATAAAATAGAAATTTTTGGTCTTGGAATATTAATTCTATGGCAAAAATCTATTACATTTCTTAAAATATGCATCTTTGTTTTTATATTTGGATTAACATTTAACGCTCCATCAGTAATTATTAAAGGTTTATCATCTTTTTCCAAAGTCATATGCCATATATGACTTAATCTGGTTTTGCCAATTAAATTATATTCTCTCTTAAAAACTTCTTTCATTAAAATATCTGTGTGAATATGACCTTTGACAATTATTTTTACTTTTTCTTTTGATGCTAACTGAGCCGCGATCTTAGCTGTATTATTTTCTTTTTCTTCGTTTATTATTTCAAATTCAGAAATATCAAAATTTAATTCATTTGCGTTTTTTTTTATTTCATTTTCATCTCCAATAAAAACTGGCAAAATTAAATTTTCTTTAACTGCGTCCATTACAGATAGCATAGGAAGAGTTTTACCGGCATTAACTATGGCAGCTTTAACCCCTCTTTTTTGGTGAGCAACATCTAATAAGTTTATTGGACAAATAGTTGATTTATCTGAAAGCATTAAAGTTATATATACTAAATTGTAAAAAAAACTATTATAAGTAAATAACAAAATATTTAAAAAAAATATGGAAATTGTTACAAAAATAGCACCTTTAGCTCTTGCGCTTATAATGTTTGGTTTAGGTCTGGGCTTAACAACACAAGATTTTAAAAGAGTAATAAAATATCCAAAAGATTTTTTAGTTGGTTTAATATGTCAACTTATAATTTTACCTATTGTAGCTTATATTTTAATTATAATATTAAGAATCCCAGTAGAGTTGGCACTTGGTGTAATGATTATTGCAGCTGCTCCAGGAGGAGTAACTTCAAATGTAATGACAAAATTTGCCAATGGAGATGTTGCGCTTTCAATATCTTTAACTGCAGTTATAAGCCTAATAAGTATTTTTTCTGTACCATTCATAATTTTATACTCAGCGAAATTATTAGGTATATCAAATATTTCAGAGGAAATTACAATGACAGGTATTGCGATTAAAATGGCAGGAGTAGTAACAATACCAGTTATACTTGGAATGTTATTAAGAAAATTCGCAGAAAATTTTATAACTTCAAAAATATCTATAATAGAAAAAATTACTGGAATTTTATTTATATTAGTTTTCGCAACAATTTGGATTGAAGAAAGAGAAAATATTTTATCTTATTTAAGTCAGGCTGGTCTAGTTACATTATTACTTAATATTTTAATGATGATAATTGCATATTATATTGCCAAAAATTTTGCAACAGGTATAGAACAAAGAAAATGTATTGCTATTGAATGTGGTTTACAAAATGGAACTTTGGCAGTTTTTGTTGCAACTCAAATATTTGATAAAATTATTTATATAATTCCCACGGCAGCCTATGCTCTTATAATGTATATTACTGCATTTATTTTTATGTATATTGTAAGAAATTCAAATTAATAAAAATACTTTAAAATATATATTAATAATAAAAAAAAACAAAAAAACTCAAATTATTTTTAAAAATTTTGTCTTTTTGAGAAATTAAGAATTGAGTCTTTATTAAAATTCTGTCTTAATAGAGAAAATATAAATACTATGAGCGCAGAAATATTAAAAAAAAAAAATCCAGAAAATGTAATAGAATTAAAAAGTAAAATTAATAATAATAAACAAGATACTTTAGAGAATAAAATAAGCAATTTTAATCAAAATAATATTAATAAGTCTTATACTTATAAAAATAAAAAAAAAATTTGCATAAACAGTTTGCAAGATCGTTTAAGAAAAAAAGCAGAAAGAAAAAAATACGAAAGTAGAATTCTTTATAGTTTATTAATATCTGCAGTAACTATTTTATTTTTTGTTTCTACTTAAGAAATCTAAATCCTTTTTAATATTGTCAGATATATACATTTTCTTTTTTATATTTTTTTGGTAGCGATAAAATTTATTTTGACCTGGATATAATATTTTTTTTATTCCTTTAATTTTTGGTAATTTTTTTATTCTTGTTATATTTTTTTTTATTTGTTGATTAAAATTTTTAACAAATATATTTGATTTAATTACTATAAATAGATGACCTATATTTTGAGGACCAGAGAAATCATCAAAAGGATCTTTAACTTTTCCACCATGGTTTGCCCCAGTTAAGACACCACTTAAAATATCTATCATCCAAGCAAGCCCTGATCCTCTATAACCCGAAATTGGTAATTGCACACCAGATAAAGCTTTTTTTGCATCTGTCGTTGGTTTGCCAAATTTATCTAAAGCTACTCCCTTAGGAATTTTTTTATTTATTTTGGCTGCTACTCTTATCTTTCCTCTATTTATCATTGACACTGAAGAGTCAAATATAAATGGTATCTTAGAATTTGTTGGGGTACCAAAGCATATCGGATTAGTTCCAAACAAACTTTTTGAAGATCCAAAAGGAGCAATTGCTGGTGGCGCATTAGTAAAAATAAATGAAAGTAAATTTTTTTTAACAGCTTTCTCAGCATAATATCCAGACAATCCATAGTGACCACTATTTTTAACTCCAACTAATCCAAATCCATTTTTTTTGGCACTTTCAATTGCTTTTTTGATTCCTATATCTGCTGCAACAAAACCTATACTGTTATCTGCATCAATATGAGTTATAGAACTTGAAATTTTTTTAATTTTAATTTTTGGTTTTGGATTAATAACTTTTTTGTTTATTCTGTCACAATACATTCTTAATCTTGATAAACCATGTGAGGAGGCTCCGACTAATTCTGCGTTTATTATTGCCTCTGCACATATAGATGCATGTTTTTTACTTAATTTATGATTTAAAAAAATTTTAATTATTAATTTTTTTAAATCATTATTTTTCACTAAACAATTATCCTTTGCCTCTCCAAGGAATTGTTTTATCAATTATTTTTCTTAATGTAATGTCAAATAATAATCCTAACATTCCCATAATAAATATTGTTATCCATATCACCTCATACTGGAAGTATTTTTTTGCAACATTTTCAACAAAACCTATACCTGTTGTACCTGCTAAAAATTCAGCAGCAACAAGTGTGCCCCAACACATACCTACTGCAACTCTAATTCCTGTTAAAATTTCTGGTAAAGAATTTGGAAAAATAACATATCTAAGTATTTGTCTTTTTGATGCCCCTAACGAATGTGCGGCATGAATTTTTGAAAGTTGAGTGCCTGATGCACCAGCTCTTGCAGATATAATCATGATAGAAAGTGACACCATAAATAATAAAAATACTTTACCAGTGTTATCAATTCCAAGGACTGAGATTATTAATGGTGCCCATGCAAGAGGAGGAACTGGCCTATATAATTCAATTAGTGGGTCAAAGAAACCTTTAGCAAATCTGTTTAAACCCATGAATAAACCTAGAGGCACTCCTATTATTATCCCAAAAACTAATCCTAAAAAAACTCTTAAGAATGAATCCCAAATATGCCCATAAGGAACAGGAATTTTAAATAACTTAAAATCACCAGTAACAATCTTTAAAACTCTACCCTTAAAGTTTTGCTCTACTACTCCATCTTTAGAATGAACAGGATATTCACCTGGTAAAATATCTGCAATCCAATCAGGTAAAATAAAGCCAATAATTGAGCTTACGTCCATCATGTCGATCCAAAGAAGAGGAATATTTTTGTAACCAACACTTGGTTTTGACATTAAAATGAATTTATTAAATGTATCAGATGGTTTTGGAAGCCATCTTCCTGAACCTTGTTCTGAACAGCTTGGCCCACTTGCAACAATCGTGCCAGCTGGAAATAATAGAATATCAACTAATCTTAGACCGCCTTGTTGATCTTTTTGCACTTTGTCAAACTCAATAATTGCACTTTTCATTTCATCTAATGCATCAGGAGGGTAAATGCTACCGTATTCAATTCTTCTAGCAATTTTAATAATATCTTTTGCGTAAGAAGATGCTATTTCTTGTGTATCATCTAAACTATTTCTATAAGTTTTTATCTCGTTTTTTAATCCTTTAATAGCAGTTTTAAAATAAGAATTATGATTTCTTAATTTAAAAAAATTATCACTGATAACTTTTAATTCTAATGCTGCAGCATTAAATTTTAGTCCCCGATCAGTTTCAGGAACTAAAGGAACTTCTATAGTATTTTCTATAGATCCAGTTCCTGTTCTAACTGTTATAATACCCCAACTACCTTGTTCTGAAATAGCTTTTTGTCTTTCAATTTTTTGTTCTGTCGTTTCATAAGGATAATCTTTTTTTTTAAAATTTAAACTTAGAAGTTTAATTTCTTCCGTCATTTCTTTAATTTTAGTTTTAGTATCCTTTTCCATTAAGTATTTGTTTGTCAGCAATGGAATTAATTTTTTGGTTTGATTTATGTATCCGATTAAAATATCTTTTTGTTTCTCACTTAAATCTTGAGAGTTTTGTATTTCAAGAGTAATTTTTTGAAGATTTTTATTTTCTATTCTAATTATCGAAGTACTTTTGAACTCTCTCTCTTCAATAGGAAATTGATATTTTAGCCCTAATAAAGACTCGTTTACTTTAGCCACTTGGCACAATTCATTTGCAGATTTTGGATAAAAACCTTTTGCTATATCCCATGAATAATAAAGCCAAAGCAATAAGATTGCGCTACTTCCAACAATTATCCAATGTGTACCACCTTTAGCTCTTTCAGGATTGCCAAAAACTGCATCGACCTTTTCTGTTCTGATTAATCGTCTTCCATAAAGAATACATCCAATAATGGCTATAAAAATTATTATAGTTAAAAATTGTGTTAACATTTAATTTTCTTTACCCATAATTTCTTCTTCCATGTTCCATATCATGGATAAAATCTCTTCTCTTGTTGATGAAAATTCTTTATTTTTTTTAATTTCTCTTAAGTCTTCTTTTAATCCCATTTCTGCAAAAGGAAGTTTATATTCTTTATGAATTCTTCCTGGTCTTGGAGCCATCACATATAATCTTTCACCAAGCAATAAAGCTTCTTCAACTGAGTGTGTTATTAAGATAATTGTTTTTCCAGTTTCTTTCCAAATTTTTAAAACTAAAGACTGCATTTTCTCTCTAGTTAATGCATCCAATGCACCAAGAGGCTCATCCATTAAAATTAAATCTGGATCATTAATCAAACATCTTGCAAGAGCCACTCTTTGTTGCATACCACCAGATAATTGATAAGTAGGGGTGTTGCCAAAACCTTTTAGTCCAACAATATCCAACCATTCTTCTACTTTTTTTGCAGTTAATTCTGAGTTCTCTTTTTTCATTCTGAGTCCAAAGTTCACATTTTCAGAAACTGTTAGCCATTCAAATAGAGCGCCTTGTTGAAAGACCATCCCTCTTTCAAGACCAGGTCCATCAATTTCTTTTTCATTAAGAGTAATTTTTCCAGAAGTTGGTCTCAAAAATCCTGCTGTAATATTTAGTAAAGTTGTTTTTCCACAACCAGATGGACCAAGAACAGTAAGTAATTCACCTTTTTTTAAAGTAAAACTTACATCTTTTAGTGCGTGAACAGTTTCTCCTTTTGGAGTTTTAAAAATCATATTAAGATTTTTAGAAACTAAATCACTCATAGAAACAACTTTATATTAGAATTTTTACTAAAAAAATAGGCACCAATTTTTTAGATTGGCGCCTATTAAATTTTTCTTTCTCTATGAATTATAGAGGTAAGAAACTAGTATCTACAGCTCCACCAGGTGTTCCCATACCTTTTAGGAAACCATCAAGATTACCACTCTCCATAGATTTTTTAGTTTCTTCTGGAGTTAGGAATTTAAATCCTCCAATAGTTTCTTTCATATCTGCTAATTTCATTTCAGCGTCTTTAGCTATTACATTTAGGTCAGATTTACCTGCCATGTATCTAGCATTTGCTTCATGAGTTACTTCGATAAAAGTTCTTAACATTCCTGGATTTTCTTTCATGAATTTATCTGTAACAGATGTAATATCTATACCCAAGATACCAGCATCTCTAGCTTCTTGAACTGTCAAAAGTCTTGATCCAACAGCAGTTGCTGCTTTGATAGAATTACCACCAAATAAACAAGCCATAACAACGTCACCACTTACTAATGCAGCTGCTCCTTCTTCAGGGTCCATTTGAATAACATCCATTTTACTTCTGTCAGCACCAACGACTTTCATACTTTCATCAAAAACATATTCAGCCATTGTTCCTAAAGGAACTGCAACTTTTTTTCCTTCTAATTCAGATGCATTTGCTTTTGTAATTCCAGACGCATTTGAAGTTACACATGTAGTTCCACCCATTCCATATTCCATAGCAATATCTACAAGTTTTAATGGTGCGTTAGATTTTACTGCGTTGATAAAAGGTACTAAACCTTGTGAGTACGAAATATCTATATCTCCAGCCAACATAGCATCAGTCATAGCTCCACCATTTGTGAAATTTGTCCATTTTACAGGGACACCTAATGCTCTCTCATATGTGCCTTTCACTTTATCTTCCTGGTTTGGAGTTGGCCATTCTAAGAAGAAAGCAACTCTAACCTCACTAGCAGCTGCGTTAGCAGCTGATATTGATAAGTTAAGAGCAAATAAACTTCCAAGAATAAAACTTATTATTTTTTTCATTTTATCTCCTGTTAATTAAATTTAATTTA
>Ga0208261_1000608_pt1 | contig 13850 bp, 18 predicted proteins | sample Knorr_S7_td_DCM__FD_185595 | JGI IMG/M metagenome (GOLD analysis project Ga0208261, IMG submission 185595) | Marine microbial communities from Southern Atlantic Ocean transect - Knorr_S7_td_DCM_ad_131m_LV_B (SPAdes) (version 3) | ecosystem: Environmental > Aquatic > Marine > Oceanic | place...
GAATTTAATCTTAGAGGAGGTACAGGATGTATAAGTGTTAGTGCAAATGTAGCGCCTAAACTTTGTTCTGAGTTTCAAGAAGCATCTTTGAGCAAAAATAATAGTAACTTACTATCCAAAGCAAAAGAAATTAATAATAAATTAATGCCATTACACAAAGCATTGTTTATAGAAAGTAATCCAAGCCCAGTGAAATATGCAGCGAGTTTATTAAATTTATCATCAGATGAAGTTAGATTGCCTTTAGTTAAAGTTACAGAAAATACAAAAAAAGAAGTTCAGAAAGCATTAAAAATTGCCGAACTGCTTTAATGAGAGAGAAAAAATATTCTGGCATCAAAATTGTTTCTCACAATCGTAAAGGTAAATTTAATTATTTTTTTCACGAATTAATAGAAGCGGGTATAGTTTTAAAAGGATCAGAGGTTAAATCATTAAGAGATGGTAAGGCAAATATTACAGATGCATATGCAATTGATGACAAAGGAGAAATATTTTTAATTAACTCTTATATACCGTCATATAAAGAGTCTAGTTACAATAATCACAACCCTCGAGATAGAAGAAAACTTTTACTAAACAAAAGAGAAATTAATAAACTTATTGGAAAAATTAACCAAGAAGGATTAACTATAATTCCAACAAAAATGTATTTTAAAAAAGGAAAAGCCAAAGTTGAAATTGCTATTGCAAAAGGAAAAAAACTTTACGACAAAAGAGATGTTAAAAAAAAGAAGGATTGGGAAAGAGAGCAGGCCAGAATATTAAGTAGAAATAAATAAAAATGATTTATATAGGTATTGGATCAAATTTAGACTCTAGCTTCGGAAATAGGTTTAAAAATATAGAATTAGCAATTTCTTTTTTAGAGGCCAATAAAATTAAAATATTAAAAAAATCTAGCTATTACGAAAGCTTGTCTTATCCAAATAGGAAAAAGCCAAAGTTTATTAATATCATCATCAAAGTTGAGACAACTTTGCCCCCTAAAGATTTGATGAATATTTTGATAAGTATAGAGGAGAAATTAGAGAGAAAAAGAAAAAATAAAAATGACCCGAGAACGTGTGATCTCGATATTATAGATTATAATAATAAAATAATGGACCTCCATTTAGATGCAAACAAACTAACTATTCCGCACAAAAATTTAAGCAAAAGAGATTTTGTTTTGTACCCATTAAGGGAGATTTGCCCTAATTGGGTACATCCTATAACTAAAAAAAAAATAGATGATTTAATCAAGGATTTAAAAAATTTAAATAATGATATTACAAAAATATCTCAAAATGATATAATTAACTATGTTAAATAATGAAGAATTAATAAAAAAAGTTAGATCTTATAATAGATTTTTTAATCCAGAAATTCTCACAAAAGCATATAACTTTGCATTAAACGCCCATAAAGTTCAAAAACGTGATTCTGGAGATCCATATATAACTCACCCTATTGCAGTGGCAGATATTCTTACAGAGTTAAAACTTGATAGTGCAACTATCACAACTGGATTACTTCACGATACTATCGAAGACACAAAGACTACATATGACTCGGTAAAAAAAGAATTTGGTAAAGAAGTAGCTGATTTAGTTGACGGTGTTACTAAAATTTCTGTTTTAGAGGAAAAAGCAATTGATAATTCTAAAGCAGAAAATTTAAGAAAACTTATACTCGCAACATCTAAAGATATAAGAGTTCTTTTAGTAAAACTAGCTGATAGATTACACAATATGAGAACGCTAGATCTAGTAAAGGATGAAAATAAAAAAATTAGAAAAGCCAAAGAAACTATGGAAATTTATGCACCTTTAGCTGACAGGATGGGAATGAACAGAATACGTGATGAACTTGAAGATTTATCTTTCAGTATATTAAACAAAGGTGCAAGAGATTTAATTCTTGAAAGATTATCCTTTATTAAAAATAAAAGAGAAGATGTTGTTAAACAGGTATCAGATGAGCTAAAAAAAATATTAAGTTCAAAAAATATTGATGCAGAAATCACTGGTAGAGAAAAAACTCCATTCTCTATTTGGAGAAAAATGCAATCTAAAAGAATTTCTCTGGAGCAATTGACAGATATTGTTGGATTTAGAGTGATTGTCAAAAGTATTAACGATTGTTACATAACATTAGGAGCTTTTCACAACATATATTCTGCTATACCAGGAAAGTTTAAAGACTACATTTCAACACCAAAAATAAATCAATATAAGTCAATACATACCGCTGTCATTGGACCTATGAAAAAAAGAATAGAGATACAAATACGTACAAGACCTATGCATGAATTTGCTGAAAGAGGTATTGCTTCACATTGGAGATATAAATCTAATGAAAGATTTTCAGAATTATCATGGAAAGAATATGATTGGCTAAGAGACCTTGTTGAAATTATTGAGACAGGTGGAAGTCCAGAGCATTATTTTGAATTTACTAAACTCCAAATGTTTCAAGATAATGTTTTTTGTTTTACACCTAAAGGTGCGGTAATTAAATTACCGAAGGATGCTTCACCAATAGATTTTGCATATGCTGTTCATACAAAAATTGGTGATGCTGCAATAAGTTGTCAAATCAATGGAAAAAATTCTGCCCTTCAATCTACTCTTAAAAATGGTGATATGGTAAATATAATTACATCAAAAAAAAATTCTCCTTCATTGCACTGGCTTACTACAAGCAAAACCGGAAAAGCACGAGCTTCAATAAGAAAACATTGGCAGGGCAGGCTACTAAATAACGAGGTAAAAACAAAACAATACACATCAACTTTATCTATTGATCTACCTCATAAACCAGGGATTCTTGGAAAGGTAAGTACACTATTTGGAGTAAATGAAGCAAATATAGTTAACATTGAATTAACCAAAAGGAGTAAAGATTATCTACAATTTTTGTTTGATATTCAAATTAAAGATTTAAAAAGCTTTACAAACTTGATAAGTCAATTAAAGCAACAAGATTTAAAATTTACAGTAATTCGTCATAAAAAGAAAAAGTATGCTTTCATACAAAGAGTCCTTAAAAATTTTAAAAGAAACTAATGCTTTGTTAGAGGGACATTTTATTTTGTCCTCTGGGCTTCATAGTGACAAGTATGTACAGTGTGCAAAACTTTTAAGCAAACCTGAAAAGGCTCGAGTTATATGTTTGTCATTGGCTGAAAAAATCAAAGAAAAATTTAAAAATATAGATTTAATTTTATCTCCAGCAATAGGTGGAATTGTTATTGGCTACGAAATTGGAAGAATCCTAAATATCGAAACAATTTTTGCTGAAAGAGTTGATGGAAAATTTAATTTAAGAAGAGGTTTTGAAATAAATAAAGGAAAAAAAATTTTAATTATTGAAGACGTTATAACAACTGGTAAATCTAGTTTAGAATGTTCAAATTTAGTTGAAAAAGCAAAAGCTGAAATTTTAGGTTATGCCTGTATAATTGATAGATCTAATGGAAAAAGCAATATAGAAAAAAAGATTGTTTCTCAAATCCAAATTGAAATTCCAACTTATAAAGGAGATAATTTACCTGAGCACCTTATAAATACAAAACCTTACAAACCTGGAAGTAGAAATATATAATGAGTTCGGCAAGATTAGGTGTCAATATAGACCATGTTGCAACAGTTAGAAATGCAAGAGGAGAGAGTTATCCAAAACCATTAAGAGCAGCGTTATTAGCCCAAAAATATGGAGCAGACTCTATTACAATTCACTTAAGAGAAGATAGAAGACATATAATTGATAAAGATTTAAAAGAAATAAAGAAAAAATTAAAAATTCCATTAAATTTAGAAATTGCTCCTACCAAAGAGATGTTAAATATTTCATTGAAATACAAACCTGATTTTGTCTGTATAGTTCCAGAAAAAAGAAGTGAGATAACTACAGAGGGAGGGTTAAATGTTAAAAAAAATTTTAATCTTATTAAAAAAATTATAAACAAACTTAAAAAAAAAAATATAAGAATTAGTTTATTTATTGAGCCTAATATTTCAGATATAAGAAATTCTAGTTATTTAAACGCTGATTGTGTAGAAATACACACAGGTAAATTTTGTAATCTTTACAATAAAAAAAAAAATACCAAAAAAGAGCTTAAAAAAATTAAAAATGCAATTAATTTTGCAAATAAAATTGGTTTAGAGGTTCATGTAGGACACGGAATAACATTTTCGTCAGCTAAAATTTTATCAAATATTAAAGGTATAAAAGAGTTTAATATTGGGCATTTTTTAATTGGGGAGTCAATATTTATAGGTATTAAAAAGTCTATTAAAAAATTCAAAACAATAATAAAAAAATGAATATATTTGGTATAGGAACAGATATTATAAATATAAAAAGAATCAAAAAAGCATTAAATAAAAATAATCAAAATTTTAAAAAAAGAATTTTTACAACCTCGGAAATCAAAATGTGTGAAAAGCGTATTAATAAAACGGAGTGTTTTGCAAAACGTTTTGCTGCAAAGGAAGCACTCTTTAAAGCGGTCGGATTACCAAAAAAATTACAGTTTAGTGATGTTCAAATAACAAATACACAATCAGGCACTCCTAAATTTATTATAAAAGGCTCTTCTTTAAAGAATCTTAAAAAACTATTTAAAAATAGGAAATTTAAAATTCATTTATCTTTGTCAGATGATAAACCTTGGGCTATTGCTACTGTAATAATATTTTTATATTAAAAAATGTTAAAAAAAATAATTGATAATTTAAAAACTTTAATTATAGCCTTACTTATAGCTGTTATTATTAGATCATTACTTTTCCAACCTTTCTATATTCCATCATCATCAATGGAACCGACCTTATTAGTTGGGGACAGAATCTTTGTATCAAAATATACTTATGGTTACTCTAAGCATTCTTTCCCATTTAGTCCCCCAATTTTCAAAAATAGAATATTTTACTCAAAACCAAATTATGGTGATCTCATTGTTTTTAAGACACCGACAGATAATAGGACAGATTTTATTAAAAGATTAATTGGATTGCCTGGTGATACTGTTCAATTTGTAAATGGCAATTTAATAATAAATAAAAAGAAAAATGAGAAAATTCCAATTTTAATTACAGGAACTATAATGTGTGCAGGTCAAGATATAGAGGTCAATGCTTTCCAGGAGCAACTACCTAATATGAAAAAACATAATGTTGTTTATAATAAAGTTGGAAGTATGAAAAATTCAGATATCTATGTTGTTCCTGATAAGCACTATTTTTTTCTAGGGGATAATAGAGATTGTTCAAGTGATAGTAGATTTTTAACAAATGTTGGGTATGTGCATGAAAATAATTTAGTAGGAAAAGCAAGAATAATTTTTTTTTCTAACGATACAAAAAAAGGCAGTATCTTTAAATTTTGGAATTGGGGAGATACAATGAGATTTTCGAGATTTTTTCAAATATTAAAATGAAAAATTATATAAAAAAAATTGAGCAAATAATCCATGTTAGATTCAACAATAAAGAATTATTATCTAAAAGTTTCATTCATAAAAGTTATAATAAAAAAATAAATAATGAAAAACTAGAATTTCTAGGTGATCGAGTTATTGGACTTATAATATCAAAAAAATTATTAAATATGTTTCCAAACGAAAATGAAGGTATAATAGATAAAAAGTTTGCTAATTTAGTTAACAAGGATACATGCGCAAAGGTTGCAAAGAAATTAAACTTAAAACAATTTATTAAGACTGGTAAATCATACAATAATTTAACAAATACTCACACCAAAGTATTGAGTGATACTTGCGAGGCATTAGTTGGCGCAATATATTTGGACCAAGGTTTTACAAATGTTGAAAAATTCGTTTTAAATAATTGGAACATATTTTTAGCAAATTCTCACAATACAAAAATAGATCCAAAAACTAAACTTCAGGAGTTTTCTCTTAAAAAATTTAAAAAGTTGCCAATTTATAAAACTTTTAAGAAAACTGGACCTAATCACAATCCAATATTTAAGGTTCAAGTTCAAATACAAGACTCTTACAAATTTATTGGATATGGAAATTCAATAAAAAATGCAGAACAAGATGCTGCACTCAAATTAATCAATAACTTAAGTATCAAATAATTATGAATTGGCAGGATGAGGGATTTATTCTATCAAAGAGAAAATTTAAAGAAAATGCTATAATTTTAGAGGCATTTACAAAAAAATTCGGAAAAGTAAATGGAATTGTTTATGGTGGAACTTCAAGAAAAGTTAAAAATTATCTTCAACTATCAAATAAAATATTTCTAATCTACAATTCTAAAAACGAAAACAGAATTGGATATTTTAAAACTGAACTTATTGAGGCTATTGCACCTAAATATTTTGACAATAAAAAAAAAACACTTTGTCTTAATTCTGTATCTTCATTATTAAAAATACTTTTACCTGAAAATCAATCATATAAAAATATTTATGAATCTTTGGTAAACTTTTTAAATTTACTCGATACAAATAACTGGTTATCTCATTATTTAAGCTGGGAAATAAATCTTATTAAAAATTTAGGATTTGGTTTTGATACTCATAATTTTGAAAAATTAAGTTCAAAAAACATTATAGATTTTAATATTGACAATATTTCATATAAAATACCAACATTTTTAATTCATCAGAAATATGATAATGTCAGTAACGAAGAACTCTTCTCTGCACTGAACTTTTCTAGGTCCTTAATGGAAAATAAGTTTTTTATTCCTAACAATATTAAATTCCCCAACTCTAGAAGATTGTTAGAAAATAAATTTTTAGTAGTTAATTAGTGATTTTTTTTGCAATATCTAAAGCGAAGTATGTAACTATAGCTGCTGCACCTGATCTTTTAAAAGATATTAAACTTTCAATGTCTGCATCTTTGTTTAGGATGCCCTTTTTCACTGCATTTACTATCATGCTGTATTCACCCGATACTTGATAAACGAAAACTGGAATTTTAAAATTTTGTTTAACCGATTTTACTATATCAAGATAAGGAAGGCCTGGTTTAATCATAACAAAATCAGCACCTTCTTTAATATCTAGAGCAACTTCACGCAAAGCTTCGTTTGAATTTTTGTAATCCATTTGGTAAGTTTTTTTATTAATTCTGGATTTTTGTTTTGACCCTATTGCGTCTCTAAATGGACCATAAAAATTTGATGCGTATTTTGCTGCATAAGATAATATTTGAACATTTTTAAAATTTTTTTTATCTAACGCTTTTCTTATTAATCCAATTCTTCCATCCATCATATCCGATGGAGCTATAACATCGCATCCCATTTCAGCCTGAAGTATTGCCTGTTCAGATAAGATTTTAATTGTTTCATCATTTATTATTTCTTTCTTTTTCAAAATACCGTCATGACCATGATTTGTATAAGGATCTAAAGCTACATCCGCCATTACGCCAATTTCAGGGTTATTTTTTTTTATTTTTCTTATTGTTCTACAAACAAGATTATTTTCATTTAAAGCCTCGCTGCCAAAAGAATTTTTTTTCCTTAATGGTGTATTTGGAAAAATTGCTACTAATGGGATGCCCATTCTGTTTGCTTTATTTATAACAGGACCAATCTTATCAACAGAATATCTCATTACACCAGGCATAGATTGAATTTGCTCAACTTTATTTCTACCTTCCATTACAAAAATTGGAAGTATTAGATCACTTACAACCAGGTTGTTTTCCTCAACAAGCCTTCTACTCCATTCAGACTTGCGATTCCTTCTCAATCTTAAACTAGGATATTTACCTAAAACCTTCATTATTAAATCTATTAAACTTTATAAAATGCGACAAATATATTATTATATTATATTAAAAAAGTGTATTAACAATAGCTATGTCCAATTCAATCACGTTTAACGATTTCTATCAAGTCCCCGATGTAACTTTTGATATTAATAAATTAAAAAAAGATCTAGACAAAGTTTTAAAAAAATCAAAGTACCAAACATTAGGTATTTCTAATTTTCACGCAATACCAATGAACAAGATACCCGGGGATGAAAACTCAATACAGGGTCACAATGTTAGAGGCGTTTACTGGACTAAGCCCGATGAAACCGGAAAAGAAGTTATGCGAGACAAGCCAATAGATGAATCGAAATATACCGAACTCGTGAAGGATTTCAAAGATACCTACTTCGAAGAAGTTTATAATATATTAAAAACTAAATTTAAACTTGGTAGAGTAAGGATTTTATTAAAAGAACCTAGATCTACTTTAAGTTGGCATAAAGATCCTGAACCAAGACTTCATATTCCTATAATAACAAATCCTGGATGCAAAATGGTTATAGAAGATGTAGCAAAACATATGCCCGCAGATGGAAAAGTTTGGATTACAAATAATACAAGGTATCATAATTTTTTTAATGGCGGAGAACAAAACAGAATTCATATAGTTGCTTGTTTATTGGAAAATAGATTTAATTAATTTGAAATTGTTATTTAAAAAAGTATCACTATCATCAGACCACGCAGGTTATAAATTAAAAGAAAAAATAAAAAAATCTCTTATAAAAAAGAAAATAAAAATTATTGATTTAGGCCCTAAAACTGACAGTTCAGTTGATTATCCTGATTTTGCCAAAAAAGTAGCTAGAAATATTTTATCAAAACGGAGTAATATTGGAATACTTGTTTGTGGATCAGGTACTGGAATGGCCATGTCAGCCAATAAATTCAAAAAAATAAGAGCTGCAGTTTGCTATAATAAAGCATCTACACGTTTGTCTAGACTTCATAATAATGCTAATATATTAGCATTGGGATCAAGATTAACTAATAAATCGACTGCTTTAAAATTAGTTAATATTTTCTTAAGTACAAAATTCGAAGGTGGTAGACACCTTAGAAGAGTAAAAAAAGTATAAAAGTTTATTTATTATGTCAAAAATCAAGAGCGATATAAATGGAAGTTACCAGGATTATTTTGATAAAGATTTATCATTAAGAGATCCAGATTTATATAATTCAATTAAATTAGAACTTGAAAGACAGCAACAACATATCGAACTTATTGCATCAGAAAATATTGTTTCTAAAGCAGTTTTAGATGCGCAAGGGTCAATTCTAACTAACAAGTACGCAGAAGGATATCCTGGAAAAAGATATTATGGAGGTTGTGAATTTGTTGACAAGGCAGAAGAATTAGCTTTGGAAAGAGTTAAAAAATTATTTAATTGTAAATATGCAAATGTTCAACCTCACTCAGGAGCGCAAGCGAATGGCGCTGTATATCTGGCACTATTAAATCCTGGAGACACAATACTTGGTATGAGTCTTAATTCAGGTGGACACTTAACTCATGGTGCAAAAGTTTCATTATCAGGAAAATGGCTTAAAGCTTTTCATTACGAAGTTGATAAAGAAACTGGACTTATTGACTATGATCAAATTCAAAAATTAGCTTTAGAGCATAAACCAAAAATATTAATTGCTGGAGGAAGTGCATATTCAAGAATAATTGATTTTAAAAAATTTAGAGAAATTGCTGACAGTGTTAAAGCATATCTAATGGTTGATATGGCTCACTTTTCTGGTTTGGTTGCAGGTAGAGGCTATCCAAATCCCATAGAGTATGCTGATGTTGTTACATCCACGACTCATAAAGTGTTACGAGGTGGAAGAGGTGGAATTATTTTAACTAATAAAGAAGATTTAATTAAAAAATTTAATTCTGCTGTATTTCCTGGATATCAAGGCGGGCCTCTGATGCATGTCATTGCAGCTAAAGCCGCAGCATTTCATGAGGCACTGCAGCCTAATTTTAGAGAATACATAAAGTCTGTTCTTGCAAATGCAAAAATTCTTTCAGAAACACTCAAAAATAATGGTTTTAAAATTTTTTCTGGAGGAACAGATACTCATTTGATGCTAGTAGACCTTAGACCATTTAAAGTAACAGGTAAGGCAGCAGAAATTAGTTTAGGTAAGGCAAATTTAACTTGTAACAAAAATGGTATTCCTTTTGACACTGAAAAAATGACTATAACCTCAGGAATAAGACTTGGATCTCAAGCAGCCACAACTAGAGGATTTGGTTTAAATGAGTTTAAGAAAGTTGGAGAATTAATTACTAAAGTTGTTAAAGGTTTATCTTCAAACCCTGAAGATAACAGCAAAACAGAGTCAGAAGTAAGGAAAGAAGTTATTGAACTGTGTTCTAAATTTCCAATATATAATCATTTAAACAAAAAATAATTATGCTATGTCCTTTTTGTAGAGAAAAAGATACATCTGTTGTTGACTCAAGGCCTACTGAAGATGGTACAGCAATAAGAAGAAGAAGATTATGTCCTTGTACCAAAGCAATGAGATTTACAACATTCGAAAGAGTACAATTTAGAGAACTTTCTGTTATAAAAAAAAATGGAAGAAGAGTACCTTTTGATAGAGAAAAATTGGCAAAATCTCTTTTTACAGCACTTAAAAAAAGGCCAACAGATCAAGACACTATTGAAAGAGTCGTTTCTAAAATTTCAAGAGAACTCGAAGAGTTGGGTCAATCTGAGGTACAATCAACAGTTATTGGAAAAAAAGTAATGGAAGTTTTAAAAGAATTAGACAAAATTGCATACATAAGATTTGCTTCAGTATACACAAATTTTAAAGAAGTAGGTGAATTTGGAGAATATATTGAAGAATTAGATGGCAAATCTAAAAAATAATTTTAATTAAGAATTTTAACAAGTACTCCTTCAGAAATGAAATTACATAATACAACATCTGAAAATAGATTTATGAATTTAGCTTTTGAAAAGGCTAAAAAAAATTTGGGATCTACAAAAAGAAATCCTTCTGTTGGATGCGTTGTAGTAAAAAATGGTTCAGTGATTTCATCAGGATCAACCTCAATTAATGGAAGACCACATGCTGAAAATAATGCTCTAAAGGAAAAAAAGAATTATATCGGTTCAACCATGTACGTTACTCTTGAACCATGTTCGCACTATGGACAAACACCACCATGCGTTAATACGATTGTAAATAAAGGTGTCAAAAAAGTATGCTATTCTATATTAGATCCTGACAATAGAAGTAAAAGTAAAGCAAAATCAATATTTAATAAAAAGAAAATAAAAGTCAAAATTGGTTTATTAAAAAACAAGGGTTATAATTTTTATAAGAGTTATATTTTATCAAAAAACAACAAGTCTTTACCATTAATGGATGCAAAAATTGCAATATCCAAAGACTATTTTTCTATAAATAAAAAAAATAAATGGATAACTAATGATTTATCAAGAGCTAAAGTACATCTAATTAGATCCAGATATGATTGTATTTTAAGCACATACAAAAGTGTTAACAAAGACAATTCATTATTAAATTGTCGAATTAATGGTTTAAATGATTTAAGTCCAAGCAGGATAATTATTGATAAAAATTTAAAATTAAGAAAAAATCTCAATATATACAAAAGTACAAAGAAAATTAAAACTTATATTGTTACATCAAGCGAAAACAAAATTAAAAAAAATTTTTTTAAGTCAAAGAATATTAACTTAATTAAATTAGATAAAAATCGAGAAAAATTTTCATATAGAGAAATCCTTTTAAAACTTAAAAAAAAAGGTTTTTCCAGAATTTTATGTGAGTCAGGTTTTTATACAACGAGAGGACTTTTAAGAGAAAATCTAGTTCATAACCTTTATGTTTTTAAATCAAACAAAAATTTAAATAAAAATGGAAGAAATTCTTATAAAAATTTGTTAAGCCTTATAAATATAAAAGTTAAAAAAAGGATTAAGGTTAATTTGTCTGGTGACGAAATGTACAAATTAATAATAAAATAATGTTTAATGGAATTGTATATAATCAAGGTATTATAAAAAATATTAAAAGAAATCCAAAATATGTTAAAGGAAGTTTGGTTATCGAAATTAACTCTAATATATTTTTTCATAAAAATGATATAGGAGAGTCCGTTTGTTGCGATGGCGTTTGTTTAACATTGATTAGAATAAAGAAAAAATCTTTTCTATTTTACCTTTCTAAAGAAACTCTAAAAAGGTCTAATTTTAAAAATGTCAAACTTGGCAAACATATTAATATCGAAAAATCTCTTTATCATGGTAAAAAAATATCAGGTCATTACATACAGGGGCACGTTGATACAACTTCAAAAGTTATATCGATTAAAATTATAGATAAATCTTGGATTGTAAATTTTAAACTAAATAGAAAATATCATAAATTCATTGTAGAAAAAGGCTCAATATCTATTAATGGTGTATCTTTAACAGTTTCAAAAGTACGAAAAAATAGTTTTGAAATTACTATTATTCCTCATACTTTAAAACTTACCAATCTGATAAATTTAAAAAAAGGCGATTTGGTCAATATCGAATTTGATATGGTGGGTAAATATTTAAATAATATACAATTAAAATGAAACCAAATTCCTCAACTATTAAAGCTATTATTAATGAAGCTAAAAAAGGCAAAATGTTTATTTTAGTTGATAACAAAGATAGAGAAAATGAAGGTGACTTGGTTGTTCCTGCTTCAAAAGTTAATGCAAAAAAAATAAATTTTATGGCTAAACATGGAAGAGGTCTAATATGTTTAGCTCTTACACAAAAAAAAGTTAAAAAATTACGGTTGCCTCTTATGTCAATGGTAAATAAATCGAGAACACAAACAGCATTTACAGTTTCTATTGAGTCAAAAAAAGGTATTACAACTGGTATCTCAGCTTATGATAGAGCCAAAACAATTAAAGTTGCTATAAGAGAAAGTTCATCAAAAAAAGATATTGTTTCTCCAGGCCACGTTTTTCCGCTGGTTGCAAAAAATGGTGGTGTTTTAGAAAGGGCCGGACATACAGAAGGCTCTGTGGACATATCAAAATTAGCAAGATTAAATCCAAGCGCTGTTATTTGTGAAGTTATGAACGAAGATGGAACAATGGCCAGATATAATGACCTAATTCCATTTGCCAAAAAACATAAATTAAAAATTGCAAAAATTGAGGATATCATTTCATACAGATTAAAAAATGAACGTCTAATTAAGCTAATATCTAATAAAAAAATCAATATAAAGAATTTTGGAAATTTTGATTTAAAAATCTTTAAAAATAAACTGGATGGATCTGAACATTATGTCATAACAAAAGGTAATTTTGTTTCAAATAAAACCCCTAGAGTAAGAGTTATTTCTACAAATATTTTAAATATATTTTTTAATTTTAATAAAGATATTTTTAAATCTTCTTTAAAACACCTCAATAGATTTAATAATTTTGCTCTTATTTTGATAAAAGGCTCAAACCCTAATACCGCATCATCTAAAAGTAGTAAAATATTAAGGTATTATGGTGTAGGTGCCCAAATAATTAAAGAATTAAAAATCAAAAATATGATATTAGTTTCAAGATCAAAAAAACGTATTATAGCTTTAAAGGGATATGGAATAAATATTACAAAACAAGAAATTATCAAATGAAAAAAAAAATATGTATTATTAAGTCAGTTTATAACGAAGACATTACTAATGAGCTTTTGTTAGGAGCAAATAAATTACTTAAAAAAAACGATATAAAAAACTTTAAAATAATAAATGTTCCTGGCGCATTTGAAATTCCTGTTGTTATATCTAAAAATATCAAAAAGTATGAAAATTTTTTAAAACAAAATGCCACTTTACTAACTTCAAATTTTTCTCACACCTTATCTAAGAAATACATTAAATATTTTTTAAACTAAAAATAATTAAATTCTTATTTTTTTCCTAATTTTATGTTTATTAATTAAAAATTGCATCAATGAATGCATAAAAATATGATTACAATCTTCTGCTTTACCATAATTATATACGTTTGATATTAAAGTAAGTTTAGATA
>Ga0208261_1000610_pt1 | contig 13833 bp, 3 predicted proteins | sample Knorr_S7_td_DCM__FD_185595 | JGI IMG/M metagenome (GOLD analysis project Ga0208261, IMG submission 185595) | Marine microbial communities from Southern Atlantic Ocean transect - Knorr_S7_td_DCM_ad_131m_LV_B (SPAdes) (version 3) | ecosystem: Environmental > Aquatic > Marine > Oceanic | place...
GTAATCGATCCAGCATTACCTCCTTGACCGATCATGATCAATATATCATTTTTGTTGCCAGGTCCATTGATCACGGTGTTATTATATATTTTATGCTCATAACCCTTAGCCATGATGCCGCTATTTCCCAGATTCCACATCACATTATGATGCATTAGCCCATTGTTTCCAGCGCCATTGCCATCAAATCGTGCGCCATACTTCTTTGAATCGTGTAGCCAGTTATAACGTATAACCGTGCCTGGCTGCGCACCGGTCATGCATTGGATCATTGCTCCATCGCTTTGCACATGACCTGTGTCGTAGATATTATTGTACTCAAAGAGAGCACTATCCCCTCCTACCACAGTAGCAGATGCGCCTAGTCGGTGCATGGTATTGTTTTGAAATTTATTATTCTTCCCGCTCATCAGAACAGAAACCATGAGTCCGGTGAGATCTGAAGAGGTATAATCAATGTGGTAAAAATAATTATTCTTGATCACATTATTACCCCCGCTGGTCTCAATGGCAGAACCATCGGTAAAACGGAAAGCAGAATTGGTTACACTGGTATAGCTGCTCGATTTTATTTTGGACACATCTGGTTCTTGACCAGAGGCGCGCAACATGCGCTTACTAGAACTTGGATAATAAAAATTGCATTGATCGACTTTTGACCGATTGGATTTATAAAAATAAAATGTGGTTCCAAAGAACTCTAAATTTCTTAATTCAATATGGTCTGACTTGGAGACCACAAAAGCATACGATTGAGCTTTTCCTCGAATGTTGAGTTGATTGGGGTCTTGTCCAGATGGCGCCCAATAGTATAGTACATTTTTACTTGGAGAGGTATCTAGGAACCACTCCCCTTCTTTATCTAAAAATTCCAGTCTCCCTTCAAGAAAATATTGATGCTCTTTGGTTTTCCATTCATTTTGCGGGACCGGATCGTAGGTAAACGTATTGCCATTATGGGAATTTATTCTTCGCGACCAGGTGCGAAATGATCCCACGTTTAGTATGCCAATCGCTTCCTTGTTGGTCTCATCAAGATCAAAATTTTGAGCACTTAAATCGATTAACTCGCCTTGATCATTTGTTTTGGTTTGGTGGATTAGAGTGCCATTGCCATAGATGTTAGGCGTGGTCTGTTTCATGGTGCCGTGCGCCCAGTGATTTTCCGTATCAAAAACACTGCTATCTGAGAAACTGGCATTGGGCCAGCGCGCCATAACTTGTTCTTTTCGGTCAACAAATAATTGCCAGATATCAAAATCGATCGTTGTTTTCCAAATATTCCCCGCGTGTTGTACCCAATTTGAGTCGATGGAAACGGTTCCATCAAAAATTACCCTTTCATTATTATATCTGGTAAAAACAAGCGGCATTCCATCCATGCCATCATTATTCGTGATGTTTACTATTTCATGATAGGTTCCACCTCGAATAAAGCAGGTGTCGCCTGCGCTCATTACGGTGGCAGCGTGCGCTACTGTTCGAAAGGGGTAGGTAATCGATTTGCCATCATTGGTATTATTATTTCCGTAAATAGCAACATAGTATGATTCACTTTTTAAGGGAACTAAGAGCAGAACTAAGAGGAAAAACTTCAAACAAAAATGGAGATGAATTAAAATAAAATAACCCCGGGGATGGTGCTATTAATTAATCAATATAAGATCTAGTCATCTTTTAATGACTGAATCAATCTAAGCGAATACCAACGATCGATTAGATCATTCATATCCCTGAGATATTCTTTATAAATTCTCTTAACGATTTTCTTTTTTCTGTTGACTGAAGGATCGCCATTCATCTTGATCGAGTTCAAGTCTTCGAGGGCCATTTCGGCGTTCTCTTTTTCTTTTAAAATCCAATGTACCGGCTCGAATAGACTGGTAGAAACATAATTGGCTCTGGATCCGCGTTTTAAACTGATCGGTACATCTTGTTTTTTCATAGCGCGAACTTTGCTTTTGATGTATTTTTCCGTTTTACCTGTCTTATGCGCTAATTGCTTAACCGAAATAGACTTGGGAAAATTTTCTAATACTTCAGCTATTATCTGCGATGAACAAGTGTCCAATCCACGTCTTTGTAGGGTGTCTGCGTATTTTGTCAACATTTTTTTACTTACCTCAGAGCCAAAAAGTACAAAAACTTTTGAACGTTTGTAATAAAAATCCGCTATTGATAACCGGTTTTTACTACTTGAGCTAAATCACATGGCAAATCACACCAGCTAGCTATATTCGCTACGTAAATAGTTGATATTCATATTTAATACAAATTTTTGCCTGATCCGATTGAAATAATCTTCTATTTATGGAGTAGTTAATTTTTATATTTTTAGTTAATTTTATATTGTGACATTGTGCATAAAAATTTATCAAATAATACGTTAATTATTTGCGTGGAGAAAAAGTATGAACATAATTAAAAATTTACGCCTAACTCTGCCCTTGATTTTTACAGCAGTGGCGTTTTCCCAGCCTAGCGTTGCGGTGTTGGACTTTGCTGCCAATGGCCTACCTGAGTATGAGGTTGAAACATTGGTAGAGCGTTTGCGCTCCGAGCTGCCGAATACCGGTGCTGTGCGCCTGGTGGATAGAAAAATGCTTGAAAACATTCTTAAAGAACAAGGCTTGCAGCAGTCCGGGTGTACCACCGATGAATGTTCTGCGCAGATTGGGGAGCTACTTGGAGCCGAATACATGATCAGCGGCTCGATAGGAAAATTAGGGGATAGTTTTACGGTCGATATGAAGATGGTTTCCGTTACCACGGGAGCAGCAGAAAAGGCAAAAAGCCTCACCTTTGACGGAACGACGGGTGGCTTGTTGATCGAAATGCAGATTTTAGCGTGGGAGATTGTTGACATGAAACCCCCGCAACCGCTGATTTTAAAACGTACGGGAGCCGAAGACGGTGAAAAGGTTACGGTTGCCATTATGGACTTTGACCCTAGAGGGATAAGTCAACTTGAAGCGCAAACCTTGACCGATAGATTTGCAACTGAGGTTGATGCGACCGGCAAAGCAATTTTAGTCGATCGACGTCAAATGATGGAGGTCATGGAAGAGCAAGGGTACGATGAGGCTGGCTGTACCTCTGAAGAATGTGCCGCCGAGGTTGGAGCCCTGCTTGGTGTAAAATTTATGATTAACGGTGCGATTGGAAAATTAGGTGATACCTACACGATCGATGCCAAAATGTTTGAAGTGGCCACCGGTGCTGCGGCCAAGACAAAAAATGCAACTTACAACGGCCCCGTAGATGGTCTGATCACGGAGATTGAAATACTCGCTTGGGAGATGATGGGTCTAAAAGCGCCTCGTACCCTTCTACAAAAACGTAAAGGTACTATCACCCAAGAAGCTTTACCCGCACCTAAGACACCGCTCGCTGCGGCGGTCCGTTCAGCGATCATTCCTGGATGGGGACAGCTTTACACTTCTAATGCGCTAGATAACGAACCTCTCGCTCGGCAAAAAGCACTGTATTTCTTTGCGGGTGAGATGGGCGCTGGAGCAATCGCTTACCTTCTCTATAGCAATATGAATGCTTCCAATGATGATACCAGAAAATTTCATACCGATTATTTGGCAGCCACCGAATCGGCTCAAATTAGAAGCTTGAAGACAAAATCCGATAATGCATCCAGCGATGCTGAATCGTCAAAGAATCAATTATCGATCCTGATGTACCTATTGGGAGCGGTCCATGCCTATAATATTGTTGATGCTTATATGAACGGACCTAACGAAGAAATGGCATCGAGAAATAATAAAAAAATCGATCTGGTCTATGATCCAGAACTTAACCAACCACAATTGAGGTTTTCCATTGCGCTTGATTAAAACACTACTTCCGGCCATAACACTTTTCATAATTGGATGCGAACTCTACGATAATACAGAGCTAAATCCGCGTGATTTGGATTCAAATTACACGCCTGGATTGGTATTTGATCCATCCACAAATTCAACGTCGATCGGCGCTGCTGCAGAATTTGATGTATTTGTCGTTGCTGCAGAAAATATTTCAGGTATCCATGCCCAAATTGCATACGACGCAAATCGCCTGACTGTAACCAATGTAAGCACCGGTGACTTCTTCACCGATAGCGTTCAGACTGGCACATCATCGTTCTTTGTTTATGACGATGATCCTATAGCGGGCGTATTGGATATAAATTATTTTTATATGGGCAATGAGGTCACCAAAACCGGTACAGGAAAAGTTGCTACCATCCTGTTCAATACGAAGCAGTCATTTAATGAATCCATCCTAGAGATTACAGATAATTCTGAATTGGTGGATCAAGATGATGTCGAAGTGCAGATTTTGACCTTTGGCTCAGCAACAGTAAGCTCGAACTAGTTAAATAATTTTACCACTATTGAGATTAGAATAGAAATTAAGCTGGATGATAATCCACTTTTGATCTAATGAAATTAAAAACATACATACGAGCCAATTTATTTAGCGCTCTTATTCTACCCTCGTTAGCGTTATCGCAAACGGTATATACCTTCACCAATGCAGGCGCAACAGGGAGAACTGGTCCCACCCAAACACAGATAAATTCTACCTATACTGGTGGCAATACATTAAACGGCGGGGTTACCGTAAATACCCAAGGTATTCAGGAATGGACCGTTCCGGCGAATGGAGTCTATACGATCGAGGTATGGGGTGCTCAAGGAGGAAACACTGGTAGTGCTACTGGTGGTAAAGGCGCCCGTATGAAAGGTGATTTTACCTTATCGCAAGGTGATGTATTGAAGATCTTAGTAGGTCAACAGGGGTTGGGGAATAATTATGATGGTGGCGGTGGCGGTGGAACCTTCGTGGTTAAAAAAACCGGCAACGCTTCTACTAATATTACAGCACTAATCATTGCAGGTGGGGGCGGTGGATCAAATACCTGGAGCAGTCAAGGCGATAATGGGCTTGATGGCTTAACCGGAACCACGGGAGGTTATGGAACCGGCAATACGGGAACCCCGGGTACCAATGGATCGGGCGGTTCGGGTAGTTATTCTTCTAGCGGTGGCGGTTTATTAACCAATGGAGCAAATCCCGGATGGAGTAGTGGTTATAATGGTGGAGGTAAAGCGTTTGTCAATGGTGGTGAAGGGGGAGAAGTGGTTAGTAACAGCTCATCAGTTGGGGGATTTGGTGGCGGTGGATCTGCGCATGGTAATAGCTGTATCGGTGGTGCTGGTGCTGGTGGATACTCCGGTGGTACCGGCTCTAACAGCTACTGTAACGCTGGTGGCGGTGGTGGATCCTATAATAATGGATCAAACCAATCGAATGAGGCAGGAGCACGCCAAGGGCATGGACTGGTCACGATCACAGCCTGTTTAGGTTTTTGCTTTGAATCCATGACCGTTGCATCAAACAACAGCTACGCGGATGTTACCCTTAGCGCGGGTGGGTTCGATACCAATGGCGGTAGTGGCGCAATCGAGGCAAGCGATTTGGCTTTGACATTTTCACGAAACTTAGGTATCGCAACCAACACAGTGATCAGCAGCATAAAAAAGAATAACAATACCTCAGAAGGAAGCGCTGGTGCGTTAACCGGTGGTGAAACGGTGATTCGTTTATTCCTTACCGTGACCGGAACGCCGGTTGGTATAGAGTCAATTACATTAAGACCTGCTAGTTCTACCAGTATTTACACTGCAAGCGGGACCGCTATGCAGGCCACAAGTTCCGTTAGCGCTTCGCTAGCGGATCAAAACGGACCATACATCACGGGTGTTTCGATCAATAATACAAACACACAAGTGACGGTAGCTTTAAGTGAAAGTGCTTACAGCGCCAATAACGGTAGCGGTAGCCTAGCAAAAGAGGATTTTTCATTAGCGATTAGTGGCGGTGCAGCTACCTTAAATAGCCAAACGCCAACGGCGCTATCCCAAAGCAATAATAACTACACCCTGACATTTGCTACGTCGGGAACTGCAAACGGCCTAGAGGTGCTTACAGTATCCCCAGTTGCAAATTCTATTTACGACGCGAGCGGAAATGTCTCAACGACATCGCAAAACAATAACACGGTCAACCTTTACGATAAACGTTTATCCGACAATGCCATTCTTGAGCACGACGTAAATTATAGTAGGTACAATAATCTTATTCAGATCGATGAGGATTCTTACGTTCTTTCCTATTCCGGTAACAGTAACGATGGATATTTGCAAACCTTTACGATAAGCAAAGATGGCAACACGATCACCCAGGTGCTTGAAAGAGAATGGGGAACAAAAAACGATGCGAAATACCCCTCTTTCATTCGCATGTCAGAAGATCTATACCTCATGGCCTATTATGGATACAATAGCGGAACCAAGCACGATGGCACGAGTGTATCCAATGCCTGGGGGCAGTGGTTAACGGTGTTTCAGATCAAGAGCGATGGTAGCACGATTACTGAACTCGGAAACTATATGCACGACCACTATACTGACAGCTCCCCCTATAATAGTTTAATCAAGATCGATGATGATACCTACGCGCTCGCCTACAGGTCTTACAATTACGGTCCACAAACTTCGGGTCAGTGGGCCGGCTGGGTCAAGACCTTCAAGGTCAACGGTGCTAGCATGAGTCAGGTCAATGAATTAAGTATATCTAACACAGGTTCAGAAATGTATGAGCCCTCATGGCAACATTTAGCCGGAGACAAATATGCCCTAGCACACAGTGGGTCCGGCTCGGATGGCTATATCACGACCCTCACGATCTCGGCAGATGGTCAAACGATCACGCAGATAGCACAAATCGAACATGATACTGATTATGACAGGATGAACTCCCTTCAAAAGGTTGATACCGATACCTATGTCCTGGCCTATGAAGGCACCAGCGGCGATGGATATCTGAAAACATTTACCATTCCTACTAATGGTTCATCGATCGCCGAAGTGAAAAAGATCGAACACGATACAGAGAACGCTCAGTATAATTCGATGATCCCTATCGATGATAATAAATTTATGCTGGCTTACAGAACTGGATCTAGTGATGGAAATTTGAAATTTTTCACTGTGCCAGATGACGGCAGTTCCATCACGGAGAATGTTAGCTATGAACACGATACCAATGATGGCGAGTATAATAGTCTCTTGATGATGGATCACGATAACTTTGTATTGGCCTACTCAGGGTCAAACGATGATGGGTTTATCCGAACCTTTAATTACGCGCAAACCGCAGCCACTATGCTTCCTAAAATTTCATCCGTGCAAATAGCCAGCAACAACAGCACGATCGCTGTAACGATGAACGAACCCGTATACCGTACGACGGGCGGTAGCGGGGCGCTTGAGAAAGAGGACTTTGTGCTAGCGATCTCAGGGGGTAATGCTACCCTAGGATCAACTACACCCACCTCCATATCCATCAGCGGTAACGTGTATACGTTAGGAATGAATATATCGGGACAGGCATCTGGATTTGAAAAGATCACGGTCCTGCCGGCCTCAAACAATAGCATTTACGACGCGTCAAATAATACCGCATCCGCAAGTTTTCAACTCAACAATACGGCTTATCTAAAACCAATAGGAAATCCAGTTATCACCCAAACTTCGATCGATGCCTACAACACGGAACTTACCGTTAAGTTCTTAAAACCTATTTACAATACCAATGGGGGCAGTGGACAGCCTGAAGTATCCGACTTTTCGTTATCCATGTCCGGCGGAACCGCAACCCTCTCCAGCGCCACTCCCACTGCAATTACTGGAGGGTTTGGGCCCGAATTTAATTTCAAATTTGCTACCAGCGGCGTTGCCGATGGCAACGAGACTATTACCATTACCCCAGTCGCAAATTCTCTGTGGGATGTCGGTGGTACGGCTGTATCAACATCGCAGAGTAGCAATACCGCAGATCTCAACGCTTCGTTCATGAATCCTATTGTCAACTTTGAATTCAATGGCAGTAACGCAACCTATTCCTCGATGATCCATATCGCCGATGACGTCTATGCAATGGCCTATGAGGGAGATAACAATAAAGCAACAATCCAAACCATTAAGATAACCGCAGCGGGATCGGTCACCAATAGTAGTTTTATTGCGACAGAGGAGCATGATGACGCTAACGGAGAGTACAATCACCTCGTCCATTTAAACGGAGACAAGTATGTACTATTCTACCGCGGCACCGGTAGCGATGGCTATGCTAAGGTCTTCAAGATAACTGCAAATGGACAAACCGTTGAGCAGCTGTCCTCCGCTTTGGAGTTCAATACGAGCGACTATCAATCTGGATCTGCATTAAAAATGACCGATTCAACACTGGTGTTCGTCTACCAAAGAAGTAGCGATGATAATATGATTGAAACATTTAAAGTAGCCAGCGATGGAACCTCCATTACAACGATCGCCGAGAGAAATCATGATAATAGCTACGGAAAATCAAATTCGCTGGTGCGTGCAGATGAAGATACGTATATACTAAGCTATAATGGTAATGGCAACGATGGACGTATTCAAACCTTCACTATTCCTCCCGATGGTAGCTCCATCACGGAAGTGGCAAATGCTGCATTTGCAGATAACAATGATAGCCACCATGCTAGCATGGTTCAAGTAGATCATGATACCTATGTCAACGCAGGATACTCCTACAACACCAGCGGTACCAATGGGCGCTACGGTGTGCTTGAGACCTTTACGATTCCGCAAGACGGTTCCTCAATCACCTCGGTTGCAACGCATATCTATTCAGCTATAAATACTGGAACTAATAACCAATTATTAAAACTCAATTCCAATGAATATCTACTGGCCTATAAGGGTTCGGGTACTGATGGATTTATAGAAATGTACACCATCTCATCCAATGGCCAAACCATTACGAGAAAATGGCAAAATAAATTCGTCGCGGATTCCAACATGAAGCCCAATATTATCAGGCTGGACAAGAATACCGTAGCGGTTATCTATACGGGAGAAGGTAGCGATGGTTTTCTTCAGACCTTTGATATTGGTACCTCAGATAACACGGGGCCGGTCATTACATCCAATTTTATCAACTATACCAATAGTCTCTTTACCGTAGAGCTAAACGAAGCGGCTTTTAATACCAATGGTGGTTCCGGCGCGTTAGAGGTATCGGACTTTGTATTATCTATCTCCGGAGGTGCGGCAACCCTGGGTAGCGCCACCCCTACCAGTATCTCCAATACGATCAACAATCAAATAGTATTGGGCGTTAATCTATCGGGCACCCCAAATGGATCTGAAACGCTTAAGGCCCTACCCGCTTCCAACGCGATTTTTGATGTCAACGGCACCGCGGCATCCACCACGCAAAGCAATAATACGATCAGTCTGTATGAAAAAGTGCTGCCTACGATATCCCAAACGGCGCTCGCTTCAGATAATACTACCATCACGGTTACCTTTTCAGAAGCAGTCTTTGATACCAAAACCGCCAGCGGAACCGGATACGTGGGAAGCGGTGATCTGGAGACCGGTGATTTTGCATTTTCGGTTGCCGGTGGTGTGGCAACCCTGGGTAGCGCCACCCCTACCTCGATTTCAAAGAGCGGCAATGCGTATACGCTAGGCATCAATTATATTGGACTGCCCAATGGTAGCGAAGTCTTGACCGTTACGCCGGTAGCCGATCAGATCTTTGATGCTAAGGGTAATATCGCACAAACGTCTCAAAGCAACAATACCAAGACCTTTAACGCAGAGAAGGTCCGCATGGCAAAATCCCTTCAATTTGAGACCGGATATATGCAATCCCCTACCCTTTTAAAGCGGGACGCCGATACCTATCTTCTTGCATTCGCATGGGGTAATAATGATCTAAGTGGAGATGGATATTTTTCCTCATTCAATATTTCAGCGGATGGAGAAACGTTAACGGAAACCACTGTGAATGGTTCCAATAAATGGAGGTTTGAAAGCAACGATTATTACTATGGTTCTTGGGCGCAAGTAGATAACAATACCTACGCCCTTGCCTTCTACGATTATAATGATGGTGGATATATGCATGTATACGATATCTCGGATGACGCCGCTACGGTCACCCTAAAAAAAGACTTCCGATTTAGCGAAACCACCAATCGTTGGGATGGATACTACCCAAGCATGCTAAAACTAGGTTCCGATATCTATATTATTGCCTATCAAGATCATAATAGTCGCGGGGTCATTAAAACATTTACCATCTCAAGCGATGGGGGTACGGTCACCCAAAAAGACTATGAATTTTTGCTCAGCAGTAGCAACAATTCCTATATGGGATTTAATAGATTGGTTCAGGTGGATAATAATACCGTTGCGCTTGCCTATTCAGGAGCAGCAAGTGGAGCCGAAGGGTGGATCGCCACTTTCAACGTCGATCCTTCCACGGGTGAGATCACCGGTGCCAGCGGTAGTAGCAATAAATATGTCAATAAAATAAAGCATGATGTTGGCTTTGGTAAACATAATTCGTTCGTAAAGCTTGGCGGGGATAAGTATGTACTCGCCCATGAAGGAGTCGGTAATGATGGTTATATCACCAGCTTTACGATATCCGATGATGGCGCTACGATTACGGAGGTCGAATCGGTTGAACATGATAATAAAGATGGAAAATATAATGATCTGATCGCGATCGGTGATGAGGCGCTGCTTTTGGTTTACTCTGGAGAGGATACGGGTGGATCAAGTTATTACGATGGGTATATCAAATCGATCAGCATCAACTCCAATGGAACCGGAATTACGGTCGCCAAATCCTTAGAATTTGCTACTGATGTGGGAATGCATCACGCTATCGCGGATATCGATGGAAATACTTTTGCGGTGGTCTCTGAGGGGCCAAGCGATAATGGCTTTATACGTACCTTCAATGTACGTGCATCCGATCAGAGCGCACCTACGATCACCTCGCGGACCTTAGCAAGCGATAACCTGACCATCTCTATTACGTTCAATGAAGACGTCTATGCTGTATCGAATGGTACTGGAAATCTAGAAGTATCGGATTTTGCGCTGTCCATATCTGGAGGCAGTGCGCAATTAAGCTCGGCTACCCCTACCAGTATTTCAAAGCAGGGCAATGTATATACCTTAGGGATCGGCTTGAGCTCCCCGGCAAGCGGTGGCGAAACGGTCACGGTTAATCCGGTAGCAAATTCTGTTTTTGACCTTGCGGGAAATATCTCAACCACCAATCAGAGTAATAATTCGATTCAACTTAATGATAAGCTTGGCCCATCGATTACGGGCATTGTTATCGCAGGTAATAACGCATCGGTTGATGTTACCTTGGCCGAAACCGCATACCCGGGCACCGCTAATAGCGGCGCATTGACCGTAGCAGATTGGGTCCTTTCAATTCCGGACACGAATAGTACCGCTAAGCTTGGCAGCGCTACACCAACGAGTATATCTAAGAATAATAATGTATACACATTGGGTCTCAATATTACCGGTACGCCGGATGGAAATGAAACCTTGGTTGTCAATCCAGCGGCCAACTCGATCTACGATGCGCTCGATAATATTTCAAGCACCACCCAGGCCAATAATACTGCAAAACTGAAAGACAAAGCACCCGCAACGGTAAAAAGCGTTAGCGTTGCAGCAAATAATGCTACCGTGATCGTGACCATGTCCGAAGCGGTCTATAAAGCAAATAACGGTCAAGGGGCTTTAGAGAAAAGTGATTTTGCATTCACCTTAAATGGTGGAAGCGCCACATTGGTAAACCCAACCCCTACCTCAATTTCAATTAATGGTAATGTGTATACGCTGGGCATCAATCTAAGCGGAACCGCAGATGGAGCCGAAGTGGTTGCGGTTACCCCGGTAGCTACTTCAATTTATGATGCGGTGGGTAATGTTAGTGTAACCGATCAAACTGGCAACACCGCTAATTTGAATGACAAAGCGAAACCAATATTTAGCAGTATTAGCCTAGCAAACAATAATGGAACCGTGGCGATTACTTTTTCAGAGCCCGTTTTTAGTAAAAATGACGGCTCAGGCAGTCTTGATTCCTTGGATTTTGTTTTTGCATTATCGGGACAAGGTGCAACCCTTTCTCAAGCCAACCCTACTACGATTAGTAAAGCTGGGAACGTGTATACGCTAGGTATTGGAATTAATGGTACACCAACGGGGGCAGAAACGCTGACAATCTCTCCTGCTGCGGATGCCATTTATGACTTGGCTGGTAATGTTGCAACTACCTCGCAAAGCACCAACAGCAAAACATTGATCGATAAATTGGCGCCGACCATTTCTAGCGTTGCTGTTGCCAATGATAATAGCACCGCAACCGTCACCTTTTCAGAAATCGTCTTTAAGCAAAGTAACGGAAACGGCGATCTGGAAGTAGCGGACTTTAAACTACAGGTTGCTAGCGGAAGAGCAATTTTGAAAACCGCTACGCCTACCTCGATCTCAAAGAACGGTAAAGCGTTTACCATTGGCCTTGATATCCAAGGGACGGGTACGGGTAAAGAGGTGCTTTCGGTCATTCCCAATGAAAGTTCAATTTATGATAACGCTGGTAACGTTGCCCTGTCTACCCAATCCACCAATACCGCAAAGCTAAAAGATCTTGCAGGGCCTATCGTGCTTGCGATCGCACCCAATAACGATAACAGCGCATTGGTTGTAGAATTCGATGAAGAAGCGTTTACGAAAAGCGATGGGTCAGGATTATTGGATACCTCTGATGTAACCCTATCTCTGGAGGGTGGAAACGCCATACTCACAAACCCAAAACCAACCAGTTTTAGTAAAAACGGTGCCGTCTACACCCTTGGCCTTGGGCTTTCTGGAAAGGTCAACGGATTTGAAAAGATAACGGTGCAGGTGCAGTACAATGCGATCTATGATTCATTGGGCAACGTATCCAGTCCATTGCAAGCGGTTGATAATACCTTATTGATCGATCAAACAGCGCCCACCTTTGCATCGCTAGCGGTTGAAGATGATAATAGTTCAGTAAATGTAGCCTTTAGTAACCCGGTTTACAATGCAACCGGTGGAAGCGGATCATTGGAAAAAGAAGACTTTGTTATTAGCATGACGGGAGGCGTTGCGGTGCTGAAAAGCACAACTCCCTCATCGCTGACCTACGTTGATAGTAGCAACACCTATAAACTCGGCCTTTCATTAGAGGGGATTCCGGATGGATATGAGGTTATTACCTTGTCTCCGGTTGAAAATTCTATTTATGATGCCGCCAATAATGTGGCAAATACCGCGCAAGCAAGAAGCAAGATTAATCTGATCGATAAGGCATTGCCGGTGATCAAATCAATAGAGATTGTGCCGAGCAATGCCAATGTAACGGTCTATATGAGTGAGCCTGTATACAGCACCCAGCTCGGTTCGGGCGAATTAACATTTGCGGACTATTTGCTTTCCATTACAGGAGGTACCGCCAGTCTTCCCCTGCCCTTCCCTGATGGTATTGCTAAAATAAATGATAGTACTTTTGCATTAGGGATCAAAACAGAAGGTATTCAAAGCGGAAGAGAGATTCTAACGGTTAGACCATCTCCTGGTTCCGTTTACGATCGCGCTGGTAACGAGTCCGACTTCTTTTCTCAAATCAATAATAGTAGAAATTTAAATGACAAACAGCTACCGGTAAGGCCCACCGGTCTCGTGGCAATCCCTGGAGATAGAAAAGTTACCCTAGGCTGGAACCTGAGCCCCGATGAGGATATTGAAAAATATTATATCTATTACGGAACAACCACCAATCCACAAACGGTCATGGATTCAACGGAGAACGCTGAGCAGTCAAGCAGATTGATCACGCCTTTAGTAAATGGCACTACCTACTATTTCAAAG
>Ga0208261_1000611_pt1 | contig 13811 bp, 16 predicted proteins | sample Knorr_S7_td_DCM__FD_185595 | JGI IMG/M metagenome (GOLD analysis project Ga0208261, IMG submission 185595) | Marine microbial communities from Southern Atlantic Ocean transect - Knorr_S7_td_DCM_ad_131m_LV_B (SPAdes) (version 3) | ecosystem: Environmental > Aquatic > Marine > Oceanic | place...
GAACTGATCTAATTAGATATGCAAAAAAAAATAAAATACCAATACCTAAAGATAAAAAAGGCGCACCACCTTTTTCGGTGGATGATAATCTTTACCATACTTCAACTGAAGGAAAAGTATTAGAAGATCCAAAAAAACAAGCTCCAGAATATATTTATCAAAGAACGGTATCACCAGAAAAAGCTCCTAACAAACCATCTTATGTAACTATAGGATTTAAAAAAGGAGATCCTGTTTCTGTAAATAATAAAAAATTATCTCCCGCAAAACTTCTTCAAAAATTAAATATTGTGTCTGGAAAAAATGGAGTTGGAAGAATTGATCTAGTTGAAAATAGATTTATTGGAATAAAATCTAGAGGTGTTTATGAAACTCCAGGAGGAACTCTTTTAATGATTGCTCATAGAGCAATTGAGTCCGTTACTTTAGACAAACAAACTATGCATAAAAAAGATGAGGTAATGCCAAAATACGCAGAACTTATTTACAATGGTTTTTGGTATTCAAAAGCTAGATTTAAATTACAAAAAATTGTTGATACTAAAAAAAATCAAGTTAATGGATTAGTTAAGCTTAAGCTGTATAAGGGAAATGTTACAATTTTATCTAGACAAAGTAGAAGCAAAGCATATTCTGTAAAAAAAGTTTCTTTTGAAGAAAATAAAACTTTTAAAAAGTCAAAAGTGGAGAAATTTATATTGGGTGCGGCAAGAAAGCTAAGAGCTTAGAAAAAATTAGCATATATAAAAAACTTATGAAAATGAATTCTGTAATAAGAAATATACAGTTAGTAGCTGTAATATTTATCCTTGTGGGGACAGTCTTAGCTTTTGGTTTCGAGGTTAATGAGATGTATAAAGTGGGAAGAGTTACACTTGCTGATCTACTTTTAATGTTCATTTATATTGAAGTTATTGGAATGATTGGGGTTTTTTGGGCTAGCAAGACAATCAGAATTACTTACCCTGTTTTAATTGCTATTACTGCATTATCTAGATTAATTATTTTACAAGATAAAGATAGCGCTTCGATAAATTTAATTTATCAAGGTGGAGCGATACTCCTATTGGCTTTAGCAGTATTTTTCTTAACATTAAGATACAGCAAAAAATTGGGTATGAATAATAAAAACCCAGGGGAAGAAGCTTAAAATGAAACAGCTCATTGCAATAGTGTCATACTATATGTTTGGTTATCTTATTTTTTGGACATTTCTTCATGAAACAAATTATTTTCCTAAAGTTTGGGTTCAAGACAACTTTAGTATTGCAATATACTTATGGATATTCTTTTTTATTATTCCATTGATACTTATTGCTCTAGGAACAGATTATATTAAAGCTCGTATTTCAGACTTTAAATCTTTAAATCAAAGTTCAAAATGGCCACTATATATTTTATTATTCGGTGTCTGGGATCTTATGTTTGGATTTGCCTACTTACTTTTCTCGTATTTTGAGATTTCACACGTAACAATGATACTTGCGAATGCACTATTTATAACCGGGACTTATTTAACTTTTGTAAGTTTTCAAGTAGCAAAAAAATTACAACTTACGAGAGGAGATTAAATCTATGTCTAATAAAATTTTAATATTTGGTGCAACTGGAGCTGTTGGCAGTTCTTTATCTAAGTTATTAAAGGGAAGTTCTTCAGACTGCCATTTAATTGGTAAGAACGAGGAAGAAGTTTCAAATTTAGCCAATGAAACAGGTCATTCGTTCACTATAACTGATGTATTAGAGGATAATTTTATAGATAAAGTGGAACAGGATTTAAGTGGTTCAGAAGTATCTGGTATCGCCTATTGTGTCGGATCTATCGATTTGAAACCAATAAATTTAATCTCAAAAAAAGATGTTTTAAAATGTTTTTCTTTAAATTTATTTCCTTTATATGACATTATTAAAAAATTTCAGCAAAATTTAAAAAAAAATAAGGGATCAATAGTTTTGTTTTCAACGGTTGCAGTTAAGCAAGGTTTTCCTAATCATAGTATTATTTCACCTGTTAAGGCTTCGTTAGAAGGATTAACTGTTTCTTTAGCATCAGAGCTCTCGCCGTATGTGAGGGTGAATTGTATAGCGCCTAGTATGAGTAATTCCAAAATGGCTAATAAAATTTTAAAGAACCCAAAAATTGCAGAAGGTATCGCTAAACAACATCCTTTAAAAAGACTTGGTGAAGGAAATGACTCTGCATCTTTGGCAAAATTTCTTTTATCAGATGAAAGCTCGTGGATAACAGGCCAAATAATTGGTGTTGATGGTGGTAGATCAAATATTGGTTAATAATCAGAAATACTTCCAATAAAATTTAAATTTTTATCAGCAATTACGATTTCTCCAGAAGAGACTGTTTTGTTAAGAGTTTCTAAAATTACCACATAATGAGTGATTAAAACTAAATTTTTCTTACTTTTCCAATTTTTTAAATATTTCTTTAACTCTAGGATTTGTTCGTCTTTATTTTTTTGAAATTTTTCAGAAAAAAAAGAATTTAATGCAGTGTAAGTTTTAAAATTATTAAATGCGTATTTTGCAGTATCTTTACATCTGCACCATTCGCTTGATAAAACCTCATCAATAGGAATATTATTTTGATAAAAAAATAAACCAATTTTTTTTGACTGCTCTATACCTTCTATATTTAGATTTCTTTGAGTATTACAGTCACCTAGTTGAAAATTAGAAGGATCACCGCTACCTGGTGCTAAGGCATGACGAATAAAAATAATTTTTTCACCTTTTTGTAGTTTATCAACTAGTATTTTGTTTGAACTAGCATTTAAATTAAATGAAATGCTAAAAATAATTAAACTTATTTTTATAATTTTGAACATTTTTTTGAACAATATTTTACCTTTTCCCAATTTAATCTCCATTTTTTTCTCCATGTAAAAGGTCTTCCGCATATAGGGCAGATTTTTGTTGGGAGGTTTCGTTTATTGGTCACTTAAATAGTATTTTGTTTTATAAATTGATTAGCTGATTTTAAAATTAATTTTTTTCTATCATCTTTCATTTTGTCAAAAATTCTCACCATCATTGAGAGTCTGGGGTTTTTTAAAAAAAATTTTCTATTTCTATTTATAAAATTCCAATAAAGACCATCCATTACATTACACCATTCGCCCTTTTTAAAATCCATCATCTTTAGAAAATAACTTGATCCACAGATATAAGGCTTAGTTGCAAATATCCCTCCGTCACTAAAAAGACCCATGCCATATACATTTGGTGCCATCACCCAATCCGATGAATCAACATACATTTCCATAAACCAATTATAAACTTGCTTAGGATGAATTTGACAAAGATTCATAATATTTGCGAGAATCATTAATCTTTCAATGTGATGAGACCATCCATTTTCTAAAGCATTCTTTATAGCATGATCTAGAGGCTCCAAACCTGTGGTACCGTTGTACCAAGATGACCTCATTTTATTTTTATGATTAAAAAAATTTGTATTTTCCATCCTTTTATCAAAATTTTGATAAATTCCTCTCATGAATTCTCTCCAACCTATAATTTGTCTTATATAACCTTCCAGTGAATTAATTTTAACTTTATTTTCAATTTTTTTAACTTTTTCTAAAATTTCTGATGGAGTTATGAGACCTATATTGATCAATGGGCTCAAGGCACTATGAAATAAAATATTAGATTTTTTACTTACAGCATCCTCATAGTCTCCAAAAAAATTTATTTTATTTTTCAAAAATTGATCTAAAAGTTTTTGACTTTGCTCTCTCGTGGTTGGAAACCAAAAATTACTTGTAGATCCTGGATGGTTTTTGAAGTTAATTTCAATATATTTTTTTAAACTTTTTGTGTGCAATGTTTCATTAAACTTTGGGTGTGTTGGTATTAAAATTTTATTTGGTAGTTTCTTTCGATTTTCTTCATCAAAACTCCACCTTTCACCCTTTGGTTTTCCATCACTATTCATTAAAATATTTAATTTAGATCTATTAATTTTATAAAACTTAGCCATAAAAGGTTTTTTGTTTTCTTTTAAATATTTCTTAAATTCTTCTCTTGAAGTGAGAAACATGGGAGATTCAATTTCATTGAAATATATGTTTTTCTTTTTTAAAAAAGATTTTATTTTTTTTTCAAAAAATATATCTTCAATTTCAAAAAAGCTTACTTCTTTTACTTTTTTCTTTTCAATTATTTTTTCTAATTTTTTTTCATAAGATTTCTTAAAATCTTTATTCAAGTCATTATAAATAATTTTAAATTTTTTTTGTTTTAACTCGTCTCTATAGGAACGCATTGACGATAAAAAAAGTAAAATTTTTAGTTTGTGGTGTTTTTGAAATGTACAAAGTTCATAATCTTCACACATATAAAAAGTGTGTTCTGTAAATTCCTTTAAATATTTTGGATTAAAAAGTTGATTACCCAAAACTAAAAATAGCTTCATAAAAATGTTTTATAAAATTTGAATATTTTTAAAAATTGGATCTTTTGAAGCACTCAATTGTATTCTGCAATAAACATGCAATAGTCATTGGTCCTACTCCACCTGGTACTGGAGTTATTGCTCTTGCAACTTTTGAAACCTCTTCAAAATCAACATCTCCTACTATTCCTGAGTCTGTTTTATTAATGCCCACATCAATAACAATTGCACCTTTTTTTACCCAGTCGCCTTTAACCAATTTTGGTCTTCCAACAGCAGCTATAATTATATCTGCTCTTCTGCATTCTTCTTTTAAATCTTTTGTTTTGGAATGTGTTATTGTTACAGTGCAGTTTTCTTTTAATAATAATTGAGCCATGGGCTTGCCATTCAAATTTGATCTTCCAATAATAACAGCATGTTTGCCGCTTAAACTTTTTTCAATTCCCTTTAGTAAAAGATAACAACCAAGTGGAGTACAAGGAATATTAGCTTTATAACCTGATGATAAATTTCCTACATTTATTGGATGAAATCCGTCAACATCTTTATTTGGAAGAATGGTTTCAATAACTTTTTTTTTGTTTATATGTTCTGGTAGAGGTAATTGGACCAAAATACCTGAGATATTTTTATTTTTATTTAGCTCTATAATTTTTTCCAAAACAGTTTTTTCTTCGACATTCGAAGGGTATCTAATAACTTCAGAATTTATTCCAATTTCTTTAGCAGATTTTTCTTTATTTTTTACATAAATTTTGCTTGCTGGATCATCTCCAACTAAAATTACAGTCAACGCTGGTACTGCATTAAAATCGGATTTAAGTTCTGTTATTTTTTTTTTTAATTCTTTTCTAAGTTCTTCTGCTGATTTTTTTCCATCTATAATCATTTTAAAACATCGCTGGTGCAAGATATTCAAAAACTAGATTTCTTAAGAACATCAAAATTAAAATGAGTACTACGGGCGATATATCAATACCACCTAAATTAGGTAAAAAATTTCGGATAGGTCTCAATAGTGGATCAGTCATTTTATAGCTTACATCTAGAAGAGAATATACGAGACGATTTGAAGTGTTTAAAATATTAAAAGCAATCAACCAACTGAGAATAGCATTTATAATTAAAATCCAAATGTAAATACTAACAACGCTATCAAGCAAAATTAAAATAGATTTCATTATTTTTTTTCCACATAAATTGATTGACTAGGAAAGGCAAATGAAGCACCATTTTTTTCAACTATTTCTTTTATGGCTATTGCTAATCTTTCCTTCACTTTTAACCATTCTGACCATTCATCAGTTTTTGTAAAACATCTTACATACATATCTATTGAACTGTCTGAAAACTTATCAATTCTTATAGCATGCTCAGTACTATCACTTATTTTGTAATCTTTAGATGTCGTAATATATTTTTCTATTTCATCACGAATTTTTTTTAGTTGATCAATTGTTGTGTTGTACTGCAATGTTATTATCCAACTAATTCTCCAGTTTGTTGTCTGACTTATGTTAATCACAGCATTTTCTGCAAATTGAAAATTTGGTATAACAGCTACTGATTTATCAAATTTTCTTACTACTGTTGATCTAAAACCTATCCTTTCAACGATTCCCTCGATAATTTCTTCAACAATAATCCAGTCCCCAACTTTAAATCTTTTTTCTACCAATACTAAAATTCCTGATATTAAATTTTTAAATAAATCCTGGGCTCCTAATGCTACAGCAACACCAAATAATCCTAAACCTGCAATTATAGGTCCTATTTTAATACCCCAAAGCTCTAACACAGCAGCCGCACCAAGTATCAAGATTAAAATTTTAAATGCTTTAATAATCCAATTAAGAAGATCTTTTGATAAAAGATCCTCTACAGACCTGATGAGAACAGAAATAGGTCCAATTATTTGATGTAATGACCAAAAAATCAAAATTGTTATTAATGTTCTGTTTGCATTATCAATAAAATTTTCAGTACTCGTTCCAAAAGAGACGTAGCTCGTGGCTATAAAAAAACCTAAAACAATAGGAAAAAATTTTGTGGGACCTTTTAGTGACTCTACTAATGAATTATCAAAACGATTTGTTGTTTTAGAAACATACTTTTCTAAACGTTTTATAAAAAATTTTGCAAACAATCCTCTTAATAAAAGGAATACAAAAAAGATTGTAAGTGCGATTATAATTTCAGAAATATTAATTCCAGATATTCCGTTCTTCCAAACTTCAATAAACAAATTTATAAATTGATCTATTCTATCCATTTTTAATTTGATCTATTTTGATCAGCTCCTCGCCTGGATTGAAAACATCTGTTTTTTTCCAACCCTTAGATTTAAAAAAATCCTCAATTTTTTTACTTATACACATAACTATACATTGTGTCATCAATTCAGCTAAAGAGTATTTTCTTACTATTTCATCAAAACTTTCAGCACTTCTTTTAGAGTAAATAAGGGCAATATTTGGAGGATATTTTTTAATTAAATCCATACTTTTCTCACTAAGGACAGTTATTTTTGAAGATGTATAATTAATAATTTTACTAACTTTGTAGCCTTCTTTTGAAAGCTCTTTGTCCAAATCGTAAGAAATAACATCTCCACATATATAAGCTAAATTTTTCAAATTTTTATCTGAATTAATAATAATATTTTTTAGTGTATTAACAGTGCCCGAAGCAGCTATAGTATTGTTAAATCCTTTAATTCTCAAAGATTTTTCTGTAAGACTTCCTACACAAAAACATTTAATATTTTTTTCTTCATTTTCAAGATTTAAAAAACGCACTGCATTTGCACTTGTAAATATTAATCCATCGAATTCCTTTGTATTTATTGGTTTCATATTAGCTGAAGATATACTCAAAGTTGGCATGTGAATTATTTTATGTTTTGAAGAAAAAAAACTCACCATAAGATCTTCTGAATCAATTAAGGGTCTTGTAAAAATTATATTCATCTTTTTTTAATAAAATTGTTTCCTGACATTTGTAAAATCTCTTCTCCAGTAACTTTTCCAAGATGCTCTGGTTGATTTATTTTACCTGACTTTGCAACATTAAAAACTTTTTTGCCATCATCAGAAAAAAGTTGAGCATTAAGTTCTATAATATCTTTATTTAAAATAGCAGCACAACCTACAGCCGTGTCACAATCTCCTCCTAAAGTTTTTAGAAAACTTCTTTCAGCTAAAGCACATATCTCAGTTTCCCGATGATTAATTTTTTTTACAATTTTTTTAATGAATTCGTCATCTTCTCTGCATTGAACAGCAATTATTCCCTGACCAGCTGTTGGGATAAAATCTTTTAATGGAAATTTTTCTTTTGCATATTTTTCTAAATTTAATGTTTGCAATCCTGCAAGTGCTAATATTGCTCCATCAAATTCCCCTTTTTCGACTTTTTCAATTCTTGTATCGACGTTACCTCTAATATTTTCTATTTTAATATTTTTGTTTAACAATTTTAATTGTAGCTCTCTTCTTCTTGAACTAGAGCCAATTGTTCCTTTTTTTAATTCGGATAATTTGTTAAATTTTTTAGATACAAAAGACTCTCTTGGATCGTTTCTTTTTATATAGGCTTGAATTAAAAGTCCTTTTGTTTCAAGTGAGTCCATATCTTTTAAAGAGTGAACAGCAATATCTATTTCTTTTTTTATTAATTTATCTTCGATCTCTTTACAAAATAAATTTTTTCCTCCAACTTCAGATATTTTTTTATCCTTAAATATATCTCCAGAAGTTTTGATGGTATTTATTGTAATTAATTTTCCAATTTTAGGATTATTTTTTAATATTAAACTCTTTACTTTATTAGAATAAGCTAATGAAAGTTTGCTTCCTCTTGAACCTATAATTATTTTATTACTCATTTATCTATAAAGGTATATATTTTATAATATATAAATTAATGAAAAAAAAACTTACTTTTTTAGGTATCGAAACTAGCTGTGACGAAACTGCATCATCTGTTGTACAAGAAAATACTGATGGAACTGCAAAAGTTTTATCAAATATAGTTTCTAGTCAAATTAAAGAACATGAAAAGTACGGCGGAATTGTTCCAGAAATAGCCGCTAGAGCACATGTTGAAAATATAGATTTTATTATTCAAAAAGCTTTAGACAAAAGTAACAAAAAAATACATGAAATAGATGGTGTAGCTGCAACTGCAGGACCGGGTTTAGTTGTGTGTTTAAACATAGGTTTTAATATTGGAAAGAGTTTAGCTATTTTTGGAAAAAAACCATTTATACCTATAAATCATCTAGAAGGTCATGCATTAAGTCCTGGAATAGAAAATAAAATATCATTTCCTTATTTATTATTATTGATTTCTGGGGGGCACTCACAATATTTAATTGTTAAAGGTCTAAAAAATTATAAACAAATAGGAACTACAATTGATGATGCGATTGGAGAAGCATTTGATAAAACAGCAAAAATTTTAAATTTGGGATACCCTGGTGGTCCTAGTATTGAAAAATTTTCAAAACTAGGTAATAAAAATAGTTTTAATCTTCCACTACCAATTATAAATAGAGCTGGTTGTAATTTATCTCTTGCAGGTCTTAAAACAGATGTATTAAGAAAATCTAAAAATGCTAAATCAAAACAGGATAGATATGATTTAGCAGCTTCATTTCAAGAAACTATAAATAAAATTCTAAAAAAAAAAACTGAAGTTGCGATGAATATTTTTAGAGAAAAAACTTTAGATGATAAAAAAAAGCCATTTGTTATTGCAGGTGGGGTAGCAGCAAATGAAACTATAAGAAAAACTTTAAGTGAATTGTCTGAAAAAATGAATTTTGATCCGATTTATCCTTCTAAAGAATTCTGTGGGGATAATGCAGCAATGATTGCTTGGGCTGGAATTCAAAGGTATAAAAAAAAATTATTTAATACTGAAAATCATATTGTTAGATCTAGATGGCCATTGGATAAGAAAGCTCCTTTTTTGAAAGGTCCAGGTTTAAAACTTTAAAGATGATTATTTGGATTGCATCATATCCCAAAAGTGGCAATACATGGATGAGAGCATTACTCTCTACTTATCTTTATTGTGAAGATGAAAAATTTGATTTTAAAAATTTATCTAAAATTCCAAATTTTATCGGAGATAAGTTTTTTGAACCTATTGTCGATTTAAAATTAATTAAAAATTCTCTTAAAATTTCTGAGTATTGGAATTCAGCACAATCAAGAATTAACCTTCAAGGTGAACAAAAAATATTTAAAACTCATACTGCGTGTGTTGCTATAAATAATATTGGGTTTACAAATGAAATAAATAGTGCTGGATATATTTACCTTGTAAGAGATCCAAGAGCAGTGGTTTGTTCTATGTCTGCACACTCAAACACAAGTACCGATAGTGTTGTAAAGAATTTATTTGATGAAAGAATGGTCGGATATAACGGAAAAAATAGTCTTGCAGAATATACTTCGTCTTGGAAAATAAATTATAATTCTTGGAAAAAGAAAAAAAAATTTCCCGGAATTTTAATAAAATATGAGGATATGATTGATAATACTGAAAAAGAATTTAAAAAAACCCTTTCTTTCTTAAAAGATAAATTAAATTTGGAATTAGATGATAAAAGAATAAAAAAAACGATTGAGTTATGCAATTTTTCTAAACTAAGTAAAGAAGAAGATGAAAAAGGTTTTGTAGAACAGGTGAATGGAAAGTTTTTTAGAAAAGGTAAAAAAGATGCCTGGAAAAATGAGTTAAACGAAAATCTGAAAAATGAAATTGAAAAAAAATTAAAAAATGAAATGCAAGAATTAGGTTATATTAATTAACTTATAATGAAATATTGGTTATTAAAATCTGAGCCTAATGTGTGGTCTTTAGAGCAACAAATAAAGGCAGGTATAAAAGGAATTGCTTGGGATGGTGTAAGAAATTATCAGGCTGCAAATAATTTGAAAGCGATGAGACTCGGGGATCTTTGTTTTTTTTATCACTCTAATATTGGTAAAGAGATAGTGGGAGTTGTTAAAGTGATAAAAGAAGCTTTCCTAGATAAAACAGACAAACATAAAAGATTCGTAGCCGTTCAAGTCAGGTTTGTTGAAAAATTTAAATCACCAGTTTCTTTAGAAAAAATTAAAAAAAACAATGCTATTTCGCATTTACCTCTAATTAAACAAAGTAGATTATCAGTGATGCCTATAGATTATAAAAGCTGGAAAATTATTTCTAAGATGGGTAAAATAATCTAAAATTTACATTAATGGGGAAAAATGGCTAAAAGAAGAAGAAAAAAGAAATATAAAACAAAGAAACGTTTTAAAAGAAAAAAAATTAAAGCTCGTAGAAAAAAAATAAAAAAAATTCACGTTCGCAAAAAAGACTCCAAGCAAACTAAAGACGCTGATGGAAATACTGTTTTTAAAGTACCCCAAGCTTGGGAAAAGCAAGCTTACGTAAATAAAGCGAGGTATGAAAAAAAATATAAAATTTCGATTAAAGATAATGAGAATTTCTGGGCAAAAGAAGGAAAAAGATTAAATTGGATAAAACCTTACAGTAAAATCAAAGACGTTAAATATAGTAAAAAAGAAGTTAGTATAAAGTGGTACTATGATGGAACTTTAAATGCTTCTGCTAACTGTATAGACCGACACTTAGAAAAAAAAGGAAATAAAACTGCAATTATCTGGGTGGGCGATGATCCTGGTGACGCAAAAAAAATATCATATAAAGAACTTCACAGGAATGTATGCAAGGCAGCTAACGGATTGAAAAGTATCGGTATTCAAAAAGGAGATAGAGTTACAATTTACCTAACAATGATCCCAGAGCTTGCTTACATAATGTTGGCATGCGCTAGAATTGGAGCAGTACACTCAATAATTTTTGGTGGATTTTCACCAGATTCTATAGCTACAAGAATCAATGATTGTGAATCAGATTATGTGATCACCGCTGATGAAGGTGTAAGAGGAGGAAAAATTATACCTTTAAAAAAAATTGCAGATGAAGCGATGATGCAGTGTCCCAATGTAAAAAAATGTGTTGTAGTCAAAAGGACAGGCAATACAGTTGATTGGAATGATGGACGAGATGTTTATTATGATGAAATAACCAAAAATGTTTCAGATAAATGTTTGCCTGAAGAAATGGGTGCAGAAGATCCACTTTTTATTCTTTATACATCTGGCTCTACTGGAAAGCCCAAGGGAGTTTTGCATACTACTGGCGGTTATATGGTTTATGCATCGATGACACATCAATATATTTTTGATTACAAAAATAGGGATATTTATTGGTGTACTGCTGATATTGGATGGGTGACTGGCCATAGCTATATAATTTATGGACCTTTGGCAAATGGTGCAACGACAATTATGTTTGAAGGAGTTCCAAATTATCCTGACAGTTCCAGATGGTGGCAAATAGTTGACAAGTATAAAGTAAACATTTTTTATACCGCACCAACTGCAATTAGAGCTTTAATGCGTGAGGGAGCAGGGCCGGTTAAAAAAACAAGCAGAAAATCATTAAAACTTTTGGGTACTGTGGGTGAACCAATAAATCCAGAGGCATGGATGTGGTATTATGAGACAGTTGGTGAAAAAAAATGTCCAATAGTAGATACTTGGTGGCAAACTGAAACTGGAGGGATTTTAATTGCTCCTCAACCAGGAGCCATAAATTTAAAACCTGGTTCAGCTACAAAACCATTCTATGGAATCAAGCCAGCAATTGTTGACGAGTCTGGTAAAATTCTAAAAGGTGCCTGTAAAGGTAGACTTTGCATGACACAATCATGGCCAGGTCAAATGCGAACAGTTTACGGAGATCACCAGAGATTTATTGATACATATTTTTCCCAATTTGATGGAAAATATTTTACAGGTGATGGATGTAGAAGAGACAAAGATGGTTACTATTGGATCACAGGTAGAGTAGATGATGTTATAATTGTTTCTGGTCACAACTTAGGTACCGCTGAAATTGAAAGTGCATTTGTTGCACATCGTAAAGTTGCTGAAGCAGCTGTTGTTGGCTTTCCACACGAAATTAAAGGTAACGGACTTTATTGCTATGTTACGTTAAACGCTGGAGAAAATCCTAGTGGAGATTTAGAAAGAGAGCTAAAACTTTGGGTAAGAAAACAGATTGGTCCAATAGCCACTCCTGATTATATTCAATTCGCACCAGGTTTACCTAAAACAAGGTCAGGTAAAATTATGAGAAGAATTTTAAGAAAAATTGCTGCTGACGAACATCATGATTTAGGTGATACGACAACTTTGGCTGATCCTTCAGTAGTTGAATCTTTAATTGAAAATAGAAAAGAAAAGTAACTTTAATTTCCCTCAAAATTATTAACTAATTTTTTAAAATCTTTTTGAATATTATTCCATTTTAAAATCATTGAATTTAGCACTATTTGCTTATCAAGTTTTTTTAATTCATCGGCTATTGGTGCCCACTTGTATAATGCTCGACTACTACTATCGAAAGGATTGGTATCACAATAAGTTTCCCAGTTTACATTGGGAAATCTTAAATTAAATTCTTTTGTTGCATTTTCATATGCATCTAAATCCATACCGCTAGCTTTTTCGGAATTTAAAATTTCAAAAAAAATTTGATTAGCCTTATCTTTGTTAAAAAATTTTTTTTCCTTGTATAGAAAAGAGAAACAAAAAAAAGTGCAATCAATTAAAGACACAACATAAATTTGCCATTTGGCAATATTTATTGATTTTAGAAAATCCTTATCCTCAAACATAATAACGTGCTTAGCTCCCATTCTAGTTTTTAAGTATCCATATAAAGTCATTTGGGTCACTTGAGCGGATTGCTCTTGTATAAAAGTTTTTACTTGTTCAACTGATTTGATTTGTCGGTACTTTGCAAATATCCTTTTTATAGGAAATAGGTATTTTTCAAGATCTTTAAGATTCAATTTCACGTTGTATTCCTAAAACTACCAGACTATTTTCCCCATTAAAAGCACTGATATTAACCTTTTTTTTAGTTTTTTGCCTTTAAATTAATACTGTTTTGGGTATGCTTCCGCAATTAACTCTTAACAAATAAGGGAGGAAAGACATGTCAAACAAAGACGCACATTGGCAAAAGACCAAAAACCATATGATGGTAACATTGGCTATTTGGTTCTTTTTCTCAATAGTAATATTTATGTTCGGCGAGTCGGTGAATCAAGGATCGTTTCTTGGTTATCCATTAGCTTATTATATGTCAGCACAAGGATCACTTGCTGCTTTCGTAATTTTAATCTTTTGGTTTGCTAACAAACAGGAGAAAATCGACGACGAACACGGATATGGTGGTGAAAGGGAGGATGACTAATGTTTAAAGGTGGTTTTATACAAAACCTTCCCAAGATCTACGG
>Ga0208261_1000612_pt1 | contig 13809 bp, 12 predicted proteins | sample Knorr_S7_td_DCM__FD_185595 | JGI IMG/M metagenome (GOLD analysis project Ga0208261, IMG submission 185595) | Marine microbial communities from Southern Atlantic Ocean transect - Knorr_S7_td_DCM_ad_131m_LV_B (SPAdes) (version 3) | ecosystem: Environmental > Aquatic > Marine > Oceanic | place...
AGGAATTATTAGTAAGGCCTTGAACTAATACTTCTGGGAGTTCAATAGATTCATTTAGAATAGTATTTAATACTTTATTTATTTCTATCATAAATCGTATTTATTTCTGAATGATTGATTACCGGAGGCATGTGAATATATCTAATATAATCATCCAGCGATCTTTGATCCCATGGATCTTTAAAATAATTGTCTGTATCAAAAAAACCTTTTCTTGAGTTGTAATATGTAAACTTATCTAGTGATGAATTAAAAAAACCACTTGAATACGAATCGTTATTACTAGAAATATATTTGCTTGCTTCAACCCAACCAGGTAATCCAGCATCAAGATAGAGCGATGTAGAAGTATTTACAGGAAAAAACATACCGGTATTATTCTTTTGAGCAAATCTATCGTATTCTGGAGCATTAAGTTTAATTGATTCATTTATCACATCTAGTTTAAAAAAAGTTTCAAGGGTTTCATTTGTATTGATGTTTGCAATTAGCATTAATTCTAAATCAGATAATTCCTCAACTAATAATGGTTGAATATTGTCTGAAATATCATCACTGGCATCTTGTCCATAAAGACCTACAAACAATAATAGTGATAAAATTAACTTAATCATCTAAACTTACCTTCATTCTACTTTTTTTTACCTGTGATCTCTTTTTCTTATTTTCAACTCTTTTTACTTTAGAACTCCTAGAAGGTTTCGTAGGAATTCTTCTTGCTTGTATTTTAATATCGTTAAATAATTTTTCTAATCTATTTATTGCATCATCTTTATTTTTTTTCTGAGATTTAAAAGATTGAGCAATAATTGTAATAAATCCATTTTTTGAAATTCGTTTTCCATAAGCAGATATAAATCTTTGCTTCATATCATCAGAAATATCTGATTCATATATATTATATTTTAATTGAACAGCTGTTGAGACTTTATTGACATGTTGCCCCCCTGGCCCGCTAGATCTAACAAAGGAAAAATGTAACTCTGATTCTTTAATTTTTATCATTAAAATTGTTTATAAAATTTACAGAAATTTTTATGAATAGTTTTACAAAACATAGAATAACAGTTTTTGGCATAAATGGATGTCATGATGCTATTAAATCATCAATTATTGACGTCAATCAAGTAATCATTGAAAGAAATTCCCCCGCGGACAATAGCGATAAAGTTAATGCTGCATTAGGTGATATATCTCAAAACTCTATTGAGAAAGTTGATTCGGAAAGTTTTAAGAAATATGTTGATAATAATAGAGCACAGGGTATTTTTATTAAGGCTCAAGCTAAAACCTTTCATGAACTACCGACTGTTGAAGATGAAACAGCTTGTTTTGTTGTTCTTGATCAGGTTCAAGATCCTCACAACTTGGGGCAAATCTTAAGAATTTGTGCTGGTGGAAATATTGACGGAGTTGTTATTACGGATAGAAATAGTGTTTCAATGACAAGTGCGGTGGCTCAAGTCAGTCAAGGGGGGTTCTCAAAAGTTCCTTTATTTTCAGTAACAAATATCAATAAAGCTATAAGCCATTTCAAAGACAATGACTTTTGGATAACAAGCTTTGAAAATAATATTGAAGCAAAAGATTGGTATGCTATTGATTTGAAGGGTAGATCTGTTTTGATTTTTGGAGGTGAAGGAAGTGGTATTAGCAAACAAGTACTTAAAAATTCAGATTTTCTTGCAACAATCCCGATGTCTCATGAAATGAATTCTTTAAATGTTGCTACTGCTGTAAGTGCTATAGTATTTGAAAGATTAAGACAAGTACTTAGTTAAGTTTAGCAAACTCTTCAGTTGCTTTCCATACTCTCCACACATTCTTATAGCAAATTTTTTCAATTTCCTCTTCAGTATATCCTCTTTTAAGAAGATGAAAAATAACCATAGGAAACCCTTCTGGGCCTTTTAAATCAGTTGGAAGTGTATAACCAACTCCGTCAAAATCAGAACCAAAACCCACATGGTCAATACCAACTAAATTGACAACATGATCAATATGATCAGCAACTTTTTCAGAGCTAACATATAAAAATCTTTTATCGTATTGCTCCCTTCTATATTCGTCATAAGAAGCATAATCAGTTGGATCTAAATTATTATCTTTAATATACTTTGCTACATCAGCATCAATTGGAGCTTTGGTATCTTTTGATGCTTGATCAACAAAATATGACGCAAAATTTATTTGGACAACTCCTCCATTCTCTGCAAGTCTTTTAATCATATTATCATCCATATTTCTTTCCCAATCAGGAGTAAAGTGCCTACATGATGAATGTGAAGCAATTGCTGGAACTTGAGTAACATCCATGACTTGATAAAATGCATCATCAGAAACGTGTGAAATATCTACCATAATACCTACACGATTCATTTCTTTGACAACCTCTCTTCCATAAGCACTTAGACCATTATGTGTACGTTCTCCTAGATTGTATGAAGAGTCACAAATTAAATTATCTTCTGAATGCGTGAGCGTAATGTAGCTAATACCTTTATCATGAAAATATTGAACGTTAGATAGATCTTCTTCCAGCGGAGCTCCGTTTTCCATACCCATTGGTAATGCTATTTTTCCTTCAGATACAATTCTTTCAGCTTCTTCAGGACTATGGGCAATCTCAAATTTATCTGGGTGATCAGAAACTATTCTTTCAACAATAGCAATTAACTCTTCTGCTTTTTCTTTTGCCCCACCAGTTACTTGGTAAGTTGCAGGAACATAAATAGCCATAAAAGGAACATCTAATCCACCTTCTTTTGCTCTTACATAATCAAAGTCACCTGGAGACCTTTTTGAAATATCTTCATATCCCCACTTATGCATTCTCCATGGAGTATCAATATGACCATCTGTAATAATAAATTTTTGAGATAATTCTTTAGCTTTTTCCATCAACTGTTCATCATTATTGGAATTACAATTCATAATTAGTAGTGTTGAAAGAACGATTGAAAAAAATTTGTACAATTTCATTATTTGTATCCTTTTTCATTTGGAGGTTAGTAGCGGGAGTAGGATTTGAACCTACGACCTCCGGGTTATGAGCCCGACGAGCTACCAAGCTGCTCCATCCCGCGATCTGTTTGTATAATAACTATAAATAGAAAAAGGAGGAACTTTTTTTTAAAAAAAACATAAGTATTAATGAGGAGCAAGTTAAAGTTTAAAATTACCTCTTAATTCCTTTCTCTTACCCTTGGTTAGGCTTAGTTTGCTCCTCGAATTAATAAACTCTTTTAGGGCGAATACCAATAGCAGTAACTAAAACATAAGACGTGGAATCAATTTTTTTTGCAATGTGATTAATATCAATACTTCCGTGTTCATTTGACCCAAAAATTAAAACTTCATCTCCATATTGAATATCAGCTGATCCAATATCTATCATTAACTGATCCATACAGATTCTTCCAGTAATTTTAAAATTCTGATCTTTGAACTTTACAAAACCATCAATATACCAAGGACGAGGTACTCCATCAGCAAAACCAGCTTGTACAACAGCTATACGAGTATCTGATTTGGTAGTATAGACTCCACCATAGCTGATATGGGTTCCTGCTTTAACATCTCTAATTTCAACAACAGGAGCAGTAAAAGTCATCACTGGTTTTATCGGAAGTTCTTGTGGAACTTCATCTGAAGGAAAAGCTCCATAAAGAAGCATTCCAGCTCTTACCATATTAAATCTGGATTCTTTTACATTTAAAATGGCTCCACTGTTACTACAATGAATAAAAGTAGGATATATGTCTAATTTTTTTGCAATTTTTACAACCTCATTAAACTTACTAAGCTGACTATTAGCATAAGAAAGGTCTCCTTCATCTGCAGTGGCAAAATGAGAATACAATCCTTCCAATTCAATACTATTGAGCTGATTTGCTTCCTTTAAAAATGCTTCTGCTTGCTCTAAAGGGACTCCTAATCTTGTCATGCCTGTATCTATCTTTAAATGAACTTTGACAGCATTTCCGTTATGCGCTTTAAGCGCTTTCAAATCATCAAAAGATGAAATATTTAAAGTTAAGTTATACTTTGAAGCTTCTTCAATTCTTGTAGGATCAAATTTTGCATAAATAAAGATATCTGTTTTAATACCAGCATCTCGCAATTCAATTCCTTCATCAATTGTGAATACAGCTAAATACCTCACTCCTTCTTCCTCGAGAACTTTTGATACTTCAACAGCACCATGACCATAAGCATTTGCCTTAACAGTAGCCATAATAGGAATTTCGCCAACCTCATTCTTAACTAATTGATAGTTTTTTTTCAGCTGGTGTAAATCAATATGAATTTTTGGACCTAAATAACTCATTAATGCGCCTCATACCATGAAGGACCAACGCCAAAATCTATTTCAATTGGAACATCAAGCTTCATAGCATCTCTCATATGTTCAATTACCATCTTTGAAATATAATCAATTTCATCTTGGTGGACTTCTAATAACAACTCATCATGAATTTGCATGATGAGTTTAGATTTTAAATTTTCTTTATTCATTTGACGATGAATTTTTATCATAGCCAATTTAATCATTTCTGCGGCAGTTCCTTGAATTGGCATATTAATTGCCATTCGCTCAGCAGCATCTCTTCGAATTTTATTTTGACTATCTGAGTCCCAAACAGCTCTCTTTCTTCCTAGCAAAGTTTCAACAGATTTAGTTTCTTTAATCTGAAGCTTAGAATTTTCAATATATTCTTCAATTCCTTTATATTTATTGAAATATGCATCTTTAATTTGCTTTGCTTCTCCAAATGGAATATCAAGTTCTTGACTTAATCTAAATGGACCTGCTCCATACATGATTCCAAAATTTACAATTTTAGCTATCCTTCTCATTTCTGGAAGAACCATATCATCATTATCTACATTAAAAATATTTTTTGCAGTAAAAGTATGTATATCCTCGCCATTATTTAATGCAGAAATTAATGATGCGTCTCCACTAAGATGCGCCATTACTCTTAATTCTACTTGTGAATAATCCGCGGAGAAAATTTGATACTCATTTGATTGTGCTTTAATTGCTTTCCTTATTTCTTTACCATCCTCAGTTCTAATTGGTATGTTTTGAAAATTTGGACTGCTTGTAGATAATCTTCCTGTTGCAGTCATTGTTTGATTGAACGATGAATGAACTCGCTGAGTATCAGAAATAATATAAGATGGTAATGGGTCTAAATAGGTATTTTTTAACTTATACAACTTTCTGTAAGAAAGAATTAGCTCTGGTAAAGGATGTTTATCCTTCAACTCACTTAAAACAGCTTCTGCAGTAGACCTTTTTTTAATCATTGGAAGTTTTAATTTGTCAAAAAGTATCACAGCAAGCTGTTGCGATGAGTTAAGATTAAACTCTTCACCAGCCAAATCAATTATTTCTGATTCCAATGACTCAATTTTTTTGCCAATCTCATTGGATCTGTTTTCCAAGTAGTCTTTATCAATAAAAATACCATTAAATTGCATATCTATAAGCACAGGTAATAAATCAATTTCTATGGACTTGAAATAATTAAATAATTTTTGTTTTTTTAAATCTTTCATAAAAATTTCAGTTAATTCAATAACAACATCTGCATCTTCTGCAGCATAAAAAGATATATCATCTAAAGAAACTTGGTCCATGGTAATTTGATTTTTTCCAACTCCTATTAAGTCTTTAATCGGTACCATTTTATAGTTCAAATGAGCTAACGATAAATTATCAAGCTTGTATGACCTAGCGTTTGGGTTTAGTAAATGTGCAGCAATCATAGTATCAAATTCAATACCTTTAAGATCAATTCCAAAACGCTTCATAATAAGAGCGTCGTACTTAATATTTTGTCCTGTTTTTGGAATATTTTCATCTTCTAAATATGGTTTTAATATTCTAATTGCTTCTTCTAAATCGTTGTTCCCAAATAAATTTTCTTTTTTATCTTTAAATAAAATTGGAACATAAAATCCAGTATCTTTCTTTGTTGAAAAACTAAATCCAACAATTTCAGCTGCCATCGGATTCACAGAGGTAGTCTCTAAATCAACTGACAACCATTTACCCTGCTCAAGCGACTCAACAAAACCAATCAAATCTTCTAGATTTAGAATGTTCTTATAATCTTTCTTTCTATCTACTGATTTTTGTTCAATGGTTTCAGTAGATCCAATTTTTTTAAGCAATCCAGAAAACTCCAACTCTTTGAAAATATCCTCAAGTTTTGATGTATTCATTTCCTTGATTACGAAATCTTCTACAGATGAATCAATATTTACATCTGTAAGAATGGTTACAAGCTGTTTACTTAATAAAGCATTATCCTTATCTGAAAGTAATTTATCTTTCATTTTTTCATTTTTAATAGAATCTATGTTTTCATAAATATTCTCAATATTTCCGTGCTCTTGAATAAGCTTCATAGCTGTTTTTGGGCCAACTCCTTGGACGCCTGGAACATTATCAGAGCTATCTCCCATAAGACCAAGCAAATCAATGATATTTTCAGGACCTACTCCCCATTTTTCTACAACTTTATTAACATCAAATATTTCTTTTTCTCTTTTTCTAGCTTGAGGAGCATATAGGAATGTTGAATCATCAATTAATTGCATAAAATCTTTATCACCACTAACAATATTACACTGTAAGCCATTATCACTACATTGCTTAGCAACAGTTCCAATAATATCATCAGCTTCAACGCCATCTACTCTTAAAACAGGAATATTCATTCCTTGAAGAAGCGTCCATAAATAAGGTAATTGAGTCTGTATTTCATCTGGCATTTCAGATCGATTAGCTTTGTATTCTTCGAAAATTTTATGTCTAAAATTTTTACCTTTAGAATCAAATGCAGCTACTAAATAATCTGGTTTTTCCTCTTCAATCAATTGAAAAACTTGATTTGCAAAACCAAAAATAGCGCTTGTTGGAGTTCCTGCAGAATTAGTAAGTGGATTTCTAATTAATGCGTAATGCGCTCGATATAAGGTAGCATAACCATCAATAATGAATAATCTTTTTTGTTTTGTTGAACTCATAATTTAGCGGGCAATAATACCCGCTAAATTATGAAAATAAGATGTTAGAAACTATATGTTAATGACATTCCAATTTCTCTTGGAGGGCCAAATGATTTATATAGTTCCTCATGGAAATGAGGAGGTTCTAACGCCATAATAAATCCACGATCAGCATAAGACTCATCAAGGATGTTTTTAGCGTAGAATCCTAACCTTAGATCATTAAATGAATGCGAGTAATAAGCATTTAATAAATGATATGGTTCAGACTCATATTCATCATGCATTGAATCAAAGATAAATGAATCTTTACCTGCAATTTCAACCATCAATGAACTATCTTCAGTGAAATTATAGTTAAATGATAAGCTATAATTCCAGTTTGGAGCATGAGCTTTTTGTCCGTGATCGGCATGTCCTTCATGTCCACCATGATCATCATGATCGTCTCCATGGTCGTCATGGTCATCATCTCCATGATCATCATGGTCATCATCTCCATGGTCATCATCATGGTCATCGTCATGGTCATCATCATGGTCATCATCTCCGTGATCATCATGATCGTCTCCATGGTCATCATGTCCACCGTGATCATCATGGTCTCCAAAATGAATTTCAGAACTCATATAACCTAGAGTTAAGCCCATAGATAATTTATCTGAAAATTGAAATTGACCATGAGTTTCAGTTCCATATTCATATCCTGAATCTGCATTTTGTTTAAAAAATGCAAAAGCATTAGGATTTGCTGGATCTAATTGTTCAGTTGCTTCAAAGATGTGTCCATCATGTTCTAAGTAGAACAATGAAGCTGTCAATTTAATGTTATCAGTATACCATCTAATTCCAGTTGTTACATCAGTATAGATTTCATCATCGTAAGTCTTGTCTTCAAGATCTAAATATGGATTTTGATTAATTCCTGCCGGATGATAACCTTCAGCAGCATAAATATACCAGTGAAGATTGCTTGTAGGTTTCATCTCATATGAAACTTTGAATGATGTATTCCAATCACCATCCAATTCAAAACTTCCGCTAGCATTTTCAAAATCAAAATAATCAATGTCTCTTGCTTCATGTCTAAAACCAACAGCTAAAGTTGATGAATTTTTGAAATTATATGCTAGTTCACCATATAATGATTTTGTAATAATATCATACCCTGTAGATAATCCAGTAGCAGATCCGCCAAAAACGTATCCAGCAGCATCTGTTGTTTCTTCATAAGTAGAATTATACAATCCAAAAACATAGTCAACTCTATTATTGTCATTAACGTTTGATCTAAATCTTAAATCAACTGTTCTTGTATCAATATCTCTTTCAAATGAATCAAAGAAATCATATGACATGTAATCAAAATCATCGTGGTCATCGTCATGATCATCATCTCCATGGTCATCGTCATGATCATCATCATGATCATCATCTCCATGCTCGTCACCATGATCATCATGGTCATCTTCATGATGGTCATCACCATCGAAGTTAAGCCAGAAGTCATAGTTACCCCAGTCAGAATCGTAACTGTGCAATGTTTCATTACTTGACATTCCAATATTAAAGTCTACAATTTGCTCACCTAAATCATATTTATAGTCAGCGATAAAAATTTGTGACTTTTGACTGTCTTTTCCTGGATTATCAGAATACGTAATGTTGTCGGTATTATTATCTGGTGCCCAATTATCATAACCATTATCAAAATCAGAATGAATTATGGTGTATTTTTGAGTAATTAAATCACCTTCTTTAAGCATTTTAACTCTTAAAGATGTTTCATTTCTATCCGCAGAAGAATAGTTATCACCTAATGCAACATTCTCTTTGTACCCATCTGATACATTAGAATGACCAACAAGTCTTAATTTCCATCCATTTTCAAACGGCAAATTATAAACAAGACCATTGGTATAGGTATTGTATGAACCAAATTGAGTCATAACATAACCACCCTTTTCATCTGTAGGGTCGTTTGTTTTGAAGTTTATTAAACCTGAAGATGCTGACGCACCGAATAAACTGGTTTGAACACCCATTAATACTTCAACTTGTTGCATATCAAATAATGGTGTAATCATTCCAAGTTCAGATAGGTCCATTCCATCCAAAACTAATCCAACGTAAGGACTTGGAGGTCCTTGGTCTGCATATCTGCTAACAGAACCTTCACCTCTAATTTGAAAATATCTTGGTCTAGAAGTACCACCAGCATAATTCAAATTAGGGACTTTTAAAAGTAAGTCACTAAAGTGTTGTCCTTCCATTACTTTTAATTCATCATTAAAAATAATAGCAGAAGCAGCAAGATCACCTTCATTGACACTTCTTAAAGATGAATAAACTTCAACACCTTCAAGTGAAATCGGATTCAATGAATCAGATTCTGCCACTTCGTTTTGTGCAAATAGTGCACTTATTAATATTATTAAACTAAAATAGTTTTTCATTTTTTCTCCTAAAATGATTTGTTAAAACTTTGATATCAAAAACTGATATCAACTTGTCATGAGTTAATTATTGAGGGGGGGGACTTGTTTAAGAAACAAGATAATCTGAAAGATATATAGTTGACTATATACTTTTCTAAAGAAATATTTTTAAAGTGAATTTTTGCAGAAAATGTCGACGATTCTGCTAATGAATCCTCACTATTGAATAAACAAAAACCACAATCTTCCTCTTCCGTAATATGATCTGAAGCATGATCTACATCGAATGTATGCTCATGTTCATGAGTATGTACATGTAAACTAAGGAAGGTAAAAGAAAGAATTGTTATGCTTAGAATAGTTTTTTTCATTTTTACTTTAAAAATTTATTAAGTTAACATTATGAAAAATGAGATTACAGTCAAAGCGTTTTTTTTAAGTATTTTTCTATCAATAATTCTATCATCTGCCATGACATATTTAGGCCTTTATGCTGGGATGACTATCTCTGCTTCCATTCCTGCAGCTATAATGTCAATGGGGATACTTAGACTTTTTAAAGAATCTAACATATTAGAAAATAATATTGTTCAAACTGCAGCATCGGCTGGAGAATCATTAGCTGCTGGAGTTATTTTTACACTACCTGCTCTTCTACTTGTTGGCTATTGGGATACCATTAGCTACTGGGAAGTAACAAAAATTGCTATGGTTGGTGGAATTCTTGGAGCATTATTTACAGTTCCTTTAAGAAGGGCATTAATATTAAAAGCACAATTACGCTTTCCAGAAGGCGTTGCAACAGCAGCTGTTTTAAAAACAGGACATGAAACAGATGCAGAAAAATCCCAAAAAAGTTTAAAAATGATTGGTTTCTCTGCTTTAGTGGGAGGAGTAGTAAAACTTGGAGAATTAGCATTTGGTGTTTGGTCAAGTGCTCTTGGAGGAGCAGTAGCTATTAAAGGAGCATTATTTGGAATGGGAGCAAGTCTATCTCCTTCATTGTTTAGTGTAGGATATATTGTTGGTAGAAATATTGGTATTTTAGCTTTTACTGGTGGACTTATTTCATGGGCTGTGGCAATTCCTATTTACTCTTACCTATATGGATTTGAGGGTGATAATTACTTTGAAAGTGCAAATATAATATGGAATGCAAAAATACGATATCTAGGTGTAGGTGCTATGGTTGTTGGCGGAATTTGGTCTGTAATTCAACTTGCAAAACCTTTGATTGAAAGCATTCAATTAAGTTTGAAAACACTCAGAGAAAGCTCAGATAATATTTCTCTCGAAGAAAGGGACTTACCAATTAATTATGTTTTTATGGCTATTGTGATGATGCTAATTCCTATATCATTAACATACTTTGGAATTATAGGATCATGGACTTCGGCAATTATTTTATCTTTTGTAATGGCAATTTTTGGCTTTCTTTTTTCTGCAGTGGCTGCATACATGGCAGGAGTCGTTGGATCATCAAATAATCCTATATCAGGTGTTACAATTGCAACTATATTATTTAGCTCATTACTTATTATTACCTTTTTTGATGTTGATTCATCAAAAGGAGCAGCTGCAGCAATATTAATTGGTGCAGTTGTGTGTTGTGCAGCGGCAATTGGTGGTGACAACCTTCAAGATTTAAAAACTGGAAATATAGTAGGTGCTACTCCATGGAAGCAGCAAATTATGCAATTAGTAGGTGTTGTCAGTGCTGCTTTAACACTTGGAATTGTTTTGACACTTCTTCATGAGGCTTATGGCATCGGTAGTTCTGATTTACCTGCTCCCCAAGCAGTTCTAATGACTAATGTTGCCAATGGAGTTTTTGCTGGAAACTTAGAATGGGGAATGATTTATGCAGGAGCTTTCTTAGGAATCATTATTATTCTAATTGATCAATACCAGGCATATAGAAATGCAGATTTTAGGGTTCCGATTTTAGCAGTAGCTATTGGAATATATCTTCCAATAGAATTAACTCTTCCCATTTTTATTGGAGGAATGCTTAATCATATAGCCAGTAAAAGCGCTTCAGATGAAGGTAAAAATAATGGACTTTTAATAGCTTCTGGGTTAATTACTGGGGAAGCTTTAATGGCAATTTTTATAGCTGTTCCTTTATTCTTTGATAAAAACTATTGGCCAAACTTATCACTACCCTCCCCTTTTAATGATCTTGTGGGGATAACTTTAATTTTGATAATCTTACATAGATTATATCTTGCTGCGAAAAAGTAATTTTAAAAACCGCCAATAGTAAACTTAGTCTTTCCTTTAAGCTTCTTACTTTTGTTTAATACCTTATCATATGAATTGTAATGTGAACTTCTAACATAATAAATCATTCTTCCATTTTTAAATACTTGATCAATTCGTATGTCACTAATTTTTTCTTCATCTAATGATTCTTTAAGGACTTTAGCGTTATCCAATGAAGAAAAAGCACCAAACTGGATAAACCATACTTTATTATTCTTTGAAGTTTTTGCTGAATTTTTTTTGGTTTTTTTTGATGATAATAATTTTTGATAAACTTTTAATGTGTCTGATTCTCCCGCAGCATTTAACGATTTATATAATAAATTTTTTGCAGACTGACTTTGGAGGTGAATTGGAGCTTTTAAATTAAACTCTTTCAAAATATTTGAAGATGTAATATATGAACCTCGAGCATAATACATTTCGGCTTTTTTTAATTTTGAAAGCCATACATAATCTGATTCCAGATTTGAGCTAATAATTTCTTCATAAATTTTTAAAGCGTCATCTGCATTTGTAAGCTTTATTGCTTGTTCATACCTAAGATCTAAATTGACGTTTTGAGCTATCAAAGTAACAATAGTGCAACAAAATATTATTGTTTTACTTAATAATTTCATCTTTAATCATCTCGTTGCATAAGGAAGAAATAGATTTTCTCACTTCAAAACTACTTGATTCTAATTTTAATTTATTTAATCTTATAGAATGGCAAGTATGATTGCTTTTCATAAATTTATCTACAAGATCATTAGCATCTGAAACTTCATTTTTTTCTAATAAAATATCAATTAATCTATTTAAAGCAAATCCATCAAAATCATTTTCTAATAAACTTCTATAAAGATTTTCAACTTCATCATATTTTTGACTATCAAATAAAATATTTTCTATCTTATTAAATGCCACAGTTCTTTGAGATGGCATATGCTTCGCATAAAGCTTGTAATATGAAATTGCTAATTCAGCATTACTCATGTTATGATTTGCAAGCTCTAGTGCAGAATCAGGATAAATATTTTCAGATTTAGCACTTTTTTCAAGATAGTAAACATAATTTTTAATATTATCTTTTGACTTATAATCCATAGCAATAAAATAATTCAACATAGATTCATCATTTTTTTTATGGTTAATGTCTATTTTCATTAACTTTTTTTCTAATTTAAGCGCATCTTTCCAATTTTTATTTTCTGTAGCAATATACTTTAACTCTCTTAGAGCAAACTTGTTAGATGAATCAATATGTAAGATGTTATTTAATTCACTTTCTGCTCTAATTATATTTTTGTCTTTGAGAAAGTCTTTTGCTAAAGCTTTGTGAGCCTCAATTTTTTTTTCTTTAGTTATTTGAGGCCTCAATACTACTGTTTGATGAATTTTTATTGCTTGATTTACATCTTTTTCTCTAACAATGTCTCCGAGTAATAAATATGCATCAATATTATTTGAATCTTTAGAAATAATATCCCTTAATAAGTTATAAGCTTTGTCTTTATCGCCATCTACTAATGCTTTTAATGCATAATTAAATGCTTCAGTATCAGTTGGGATATTCTTTGAACGATTGTTAACTAAAGTGAAAATTATCAGTACAATAACTGATAGAATTATTAAAAAAATTTGGAAATTGCTTAGAACTAAAAATTCCAAATAATTACTCCTTATCGGAGAAACTAAATTCTTCGCCTACGGCTACATTTCTTAAACTATCAAGCTCTTCTGAAATTTCTTTATTTGACTTAACTAGTTTGGAAATTTCTGATCTGTAGGAGAACACTGATTTTAGAGATATAATATAGCCTATAATCACACCAATCATAATGAAACCAATAAAAGCAAGATATCCAGGTATATCATATCCATTATCTCTAAAAAAATAAATCGTTATACTCTCACTATTTTTGTCAAAAAGCAAAAAAGTACCTGCTAGTACTCCCAAGATAAGTAAAACTCTTATGACTCTAAACATTACGCTCCTGTGATTTCTTTTCCATGCAATATTACACCTGTTGCACCAGTAATTTCAACTGGAACAATATCTTTAATATTACTATTATTTTTCTCAATTATCACCCAT
>Ga0208261_1000613_pt1 | contig 13802 bp, 14 predicted proteins | sample Knorr_S7_td_DCM__FD_185595 | JGI IMG/M metagenome (GOLD analysis project Ga0208261, IMG submission 185595) | Marine microbial communities from Southern Atlantic Ocean transect - Knorr_S7_td_DCM_ad_131m_LV_B (SPAdes) (version 3) | ecosystem: Environmental > Aquatic > Marine > Oceanic | place...
AATAATTATTTTTTAAGATAAAATTTCAGATCTGAAATTTTCAAGCATTTCATCATGGATTAAACTATTAGTTGCTAATATTTGTTCTTCAAAAATATCGTATGGTTTCCCATCCATTCTAGTGATTTTACCTCCAGCTTCTTCAACTAGTAATATACCAGCAGCACTATCCCAAGGGTATAGTCCGATTTCCCAAAATCCATCTACTCTGCCGGATGCTACATAACATAAATCAGCTGCAGCAGAACCGAATCGCCTTACACCATGACTAATTTTTGTAAGGTTTTTAAATAATTTCATATTTGTTTCCCATTTTGAATCGTGCTGGTAGGGAAAACCAGTAATTAAAAGAGAATCATTAATTGATTTTTGTGAAGAAACAGAAATTTTATCTCCATTACAAAAAGCACCATTATCTTTAACTGCCCAATATAAATTTTCTGCAGGTAATTCTGAAATGACAGATAATAATGGTTTATTATTTTTTAATAATGCAATGGAAACACAATAGGGGGATAGTCCATGTACAAAATTTGTAGTACCATCTAATGGGTCAATTACCCAAAGATATTCCGAAGATGATGCAGTTTTACCCGATTCCTCAGCAAGAATACTATGATCTGGGAATTTAGCTAAAATATCATCTTTTATTACTTTTTCAGCATTTTTATCTGTTTTCGTAACAAGATCTGTAACAGTTGATTTATTAGATGATTCTCTATCAATTTCATTTGCATGGATTATCAAATCGGACGCATCTCTGGCTGCAGCTTTCGCAACAGAGAGCATTAATCTAGTTTCTTCCACAATAATACTTTCTAATGATATGTTAAGATTTTATTTATGCTTTGTAAGGTACGTGAGTTCTGTCGAAATAATCTGATGTGATTTTTTTAAGAGTGCCAGTTAAGAATATTACTCCAATTAAATTAGGAATGGTCATCAAGCTTAGAGCAATATCTCCAAAATTCCACACAAATGTCAAAGGTAGTATTGCACCTAAGAAATTGAAAAATACATACACCCAACGATATGGCTTTATGGCTTTAGGACCCACTAAATATTCAATTGAACGATCTCCATAATAACTCCAAGCGACCATAGTTGTATATGCAAATAGTAATACTGCAATATTAACAATGAAACTTCCAATATCAGGTGCAAAAGAAAAGCCGCTACGAAATGCTTCTCTTGTTAATAGAGCACCAGTAAAATCTGTTGTATTAAGAACGTTAGTTGATAAAATAGCAAGACCTGTCATTGTGCAAACCACTATTGTATCAATAAAAGGGCCCATTAATGCAACAGCTCCTTCACGGGCAGATTCCTTTGTTTTTGCTGCTGCATGGGCGATAGGAGCAGATCCTTGACCAGCTTCATTTGAATATAATCCTCTTCTGACCCCCCACATAATTACGGTGATTAAACCACCCCAACCAGCTTCGAGAGAAAAAGCTTCTTTAAATATGCTTAAAAAACTTGGTAAAATATAATTTGCATGTGTTAAGAGTATTATTAAGGCACCAAGAACATAAAGAATTGCCATAGTGGGAACTAATTTACTTGCAACAGCAGCTATACGCTTGATACCACCAATAATAACTATCCCAACAAGAAAAGCAATAAATAGACCCGAAAACCATATAGGTACATTGTAAGAGGCAAACGTTTGGGCAATAGTATTTGCCTGATTCATATTCCCTGTACAAAAAGAACATATGACTGCACAAATAGCAAAAATGACTGCAAGAGATTTCCATTTTGGTCCTAGACCTTTTTCAATGTAATACATAGGTCCCCCTGAAGCAGAACCATCTTCATTAATTACTCTATAATGATGGGATAGTGTGCATTCAGCATATTTTAGCGCCATACCTAATAAAGCTGTTACCCACATCCAAAATAGAGCACCTGGACCACCAAGGCGCAGTGCAATAGCAACACCAGCAATATTACCAATGCCAATTGTTGCAGAAAGAGCTGCTGATAAAGCCTGGAAATGAGTTACATCACCTTCGTCATCAGGATTGTCATATTTTCCTAATACTACTTCAAAACTATGTTTAAGTCTCTTTAGCTGTATGAACCCTAATGAAAGTGTAACAAAAACGCCTGTTCCAATAAGGGTAATAGTGAGTGGCATAGCTATCCATCCACTGAAAATTTCTGTAAATGATGTTAAAGTAGAAGAAATGTTATTCATTTAATTTTGCCAATTTCATACAGATTTAAATATTTTCCGAGCCGAAGTTTACATGACTGATGTTCAACTGGCAATTAGATTAAATAAAAAGGTAAATTAAATATTGTTATGAAAATCATTGCAGGTGTAGATGAAGCAGGAAGAGGGGCATTAGCCGGCCCAGTAGTTGCATCTGCGGTAATCTTGCCTGAGGAATATGATTTAGATGGATTAAATGACTCCAAGAAAGTATCACCTCCAAAAAGAGAGGTTTTATTTGATCAAATTACATCTCAGGCCATATCTATAGGTGTTGGTATTGTACCAGCCATTGAAATAGATCGAATAAACATTCTTGAATCAACATATAAAGCAATGAAAATGTCTTTAGGAAAACTAAACCCTGTTCCAGAGGAAGCATTAATTGATGGTTTCCCTTTAAATACACAGATTATTCCAAATCGAGGTATAATTAAAGGAGATGAAACAATTGATGTTATTAAGGCTGCTTCTATCATTGCAAAAGTTACTAGAGACAGAATAATGGTAAAATATGATCAGCAATACCCATTGTATGGTTTTAAAAAACATAAAGGTTATGGAACAAAAGAACATTTAAAAATGTTACAATTACACAAATCTTGTGATATACATAGAAAAACTTTTAAGCCAGTATCAAAAATGCTAAAATGAAATATTATTTTATTATACAAATGATAATTAATATAAATTCGAAATAGATGAAAGAATCAAAAATATACAAAGAGTTTCGGTCGCTAACTATTTTAGTAATTATAGCATTTTTGTTAAAAGCTACTTTAGTAGAAGCATATATAGTCCCTACAGGAAGTATGGAGAATACTATTATGACTGGTGATTTTCTCATTGGTAGTAGGTTTGTTTATGGTATGCGTACACCAGATTGGGTAGGTATTCCATATACTGATATAGGTTTTGATGTTCCATATCTCGTATTTCCGAAATTTCGAGATGCTAAAAAGGGTGATATAATTATTTTTAAATATCCCAGAGATACCCATCAGAAATATGTAAAACGTTGTATTGCCTTACCTGGTGATACATTAGAAATCAAATCAAGAAAAGTATACGTGAATAATAAGGAGTATGTTACTCCAGAATATGGAAAATATGTAAGTAGAATGAATGCGGAAAGCTGGTCAAATCCAACAATATTTTTAGGTAATAAAGGTAATAAAGATCATTTTAAACCTATACGAATTCCCAAAAAAGGGGATGTGATACCTGTTAACCCTAATAATGCTCAGCTATTATTACACTTAATGGTTCTAGATGGGCATAAAATAAAGATTGTAAATGGTTCAAATGAATATTTTTTCACAATGACTGATCCTGAAAACCTTATAAGAAGAAAGAAGGATCATTCTTTCTTAAATGAATATTATCCTATAGGAAATAAGATAAACCCCTGGATGCAGAATTTACCAAATGGAGAATTATATATAGATAATCAATTAATAAATGATATTACATCATACACCGTAAAACAGGATTATTTTTGGGCCATGGGTGATAATCGTGATGATAGTTATGATTCAAGGTTTTGGGGTTTTGTTCCTAGAAAATATCTTTTAGGTGAAGCTTTATTTGTCTATATGTCTTTGGATTTCAAGAGTAAACTTCCCCGTTTTAATCGAATTGGGACAATCCTGAATTAATATATTTGACCTTGCCTACATCTTAGATTGGTGCGTATTTTACAGCACATGGTTGGTATACTACCGTACTCTGTAATAGGCTATATCTCGGGTTCCAAATGAATCGCGCTATATTTATCATATTATTTATTTCTTTATTGTCAGCTCAGAATGCTGACACTTCACAAGTGCTCTCAAATGAACAATCTGATTCTTTATCTGTACCGAGTGATACTTTATCAGCCCCTGAAGATACACTAGGTCCGCCTATGGATCTTGACTATGGATATAAAGGTTTTATGTGGGGTACCCCTAAAGGTTCTCAGATGCCATCTTTAACGTATATGGATCAAGGTCAATATGCTCCTGATAGTTCAGTAGTTCGAATGTCAGGAAATCTCGGTAATGAGGTAGTATTTATTGAATATGCATTTTCAGATAGTGGATTCTGGAAAGTTGAAATAAGATATGTTCTTGATCCTAATGATTTTCAATCTCATTTGAATTTATTTTCAAAAATTGAAAAGAGTGTTTCAGAAGTTTATGGTTGGCCTGAAACTACTGATAGAATTGAGGCCGGAGCAATGGGCTCTCATGATGAAATTAATATTGGGTTTGAAAGAGCTTTCCATTTTTCATCATGGAACGTTTCCCCAGTGAAAATTAGTCTGCTATTAAATAGTATTGTTCAAGTTCCAAGAAATGATGATCTAAATATTTTCGGTGAAGATATGTCAACCTTGAAGTTAGTTTACTATAACCCAGATAATATGGTTATAGCTGAGGAAGTTGTAGTAGAAGAGCCACCTCCATCGATATTTGATATTTATTAACACATTCCCAATTAATGATACGATCTTTTCTTTCGATAGTATTAGCTGTTCAATTTTCTTTTTGTCCAGAACGACCAAGAATGATCCGTTACTTTGATTATGAATACACGCAAAAAGAAGCATTAACTATCGCAAGAGATTCCTTGCTTGATTTAGGATATAAGATTGATTTATCTGCACCTGAGGGTTACTTTTTTTTAACAAAACCTCAGCCAGTAAAAAAAGATATTCGTCAATATGATTATCGTATTGCGGTTCTTGTTGAAGATAGGGTTGAAATAGTTATTGTAGCACAAAGGAAAATATTTAAACGAGATTCAGAGGCATCTATTGGTGGCCGTGATTTAATACAAACTCAAATATCAGATAAGCTACCTTATAGTTTGCAACGTTCAATATTTTATCCTATAATCGATGAGTTCTCAAGGAATGGGTTAGTAGAAGTATTGGATATAACATTAAAAAATAATGCATAATTGAAAAAAATATTTGACTCGAGCCCAAGGCATCATGAAATTAAATTTCTTATTTTATTTAAGTATCGGTAATTTGGAGGCTAATATATGTCTACAGAAATAAATACTAAAGATCAAATAGCTGCAATGTTATCAGCAAAATTGAATGAATTTTTAGATGGTGTTGGTGATAGTTATGGTAAAGTTATTCTAGATGAGCTAGTCGCTAGAATAGAATATACTATTACTGATTTTAAAGATGAAGTTGGTGAAATAATGGAGCAGATGTCAGAAAATGCAGCTAATAAGAAAGAGATACTCTCTGATCTGATAGCAAAAGAAAGTGCAGTTGCATCAAGTCTTAGTGATAGTTCAGCTGATAGTGGAACAGATTCTCCATCCCAAGCATCAGGTGATGATGATCCTCGAGAAATGAGTGAATGGGAAAAGAAATTAGAACAATTAGGGTAATATTTGAAGGAGCGGAGCTTGTATAATGAGCGTTAAGGATAAGATTATTTTTGGAATATTGGTTATTTTAATAGCAGTTGCTGGATATTTTCAATATATGGCATCAAATATGATTAGTCGCATGGATGAATTAAATGAAAATGATTCAAAACATGTAGATGTAGTACATAATGAATTCAGAGAAGACTTAAGAAAATTAACATTAAAATTTATTGGTAGAGGCAAACACCTCCAAAAGGCACAGCAGGATATAGTCGCTAATACAGAATTTATTGAATATGTTACTGATTCATTGGGTAATGCAATACAGTTAGTTCAATATAACCTTGATGAATTGGATCGTACTGTTTCGAAAAAGTTTGATAATGTAGAAGCTGATATACAAGATTTAACAGATACTTTTAATAGAGAGAGAAGGCGTACAAAGAACGAGCGTTCAGATATGAAACAAACAATGACTGCCATGCAGAGTGAAATTAAAGCTTTAAATGATAAAGTATTTGGCATTCCTGAAGAGGAGAAAAAGAAAGACTGAAGAGCTTAATATTTAAAATTATATAAACTTTTTATAAAGGCTAATGATTAAAAAATCATTAGCCTTTTTTATTACATATATTTAACTAAATCACAATTCAAGCAGATAATCCAAAATATACTTAAACCACTTATTTAAGTTATATAAGCAGATATTAAAGTGATTTAGTAAGTGAAGATTACTTTAAGATAAAATTTTAATTATAGATAATAAAACCGAAAAAAAATGGGGTAGATTTCACAAGGACCTCGGAACCAAGTGAAGATCTACCCCTTCCACATACCAAAGGTACCAAACCAGCACCTTCTTAGCTTAAAGTAAAAGTTTAGTATAGTATTTGCAAGTTAATTTTTTTAAGTGGGGAAGTGCCGAGGGCCGGAATCGAACCGGCACGAGGTTGCCCTCATCGGTGTTTGAGACCGACGCGTCTACCAGTTCCGCCACCCCGGCATGTAAGAATTTACAACAAGTTATCTATTTGTCGAGGAGAAAATTAATATTATTATCATAACTTAATATTAAAGTAATACTTTAAGTATGAAAATATTTGTTACTATTTATTTAATAATTAATACATTAAGCCCAGCCAAGTTGCGGGGTTTTTTGTTTGTGTGATGATGGGTAGATTTAGGAATGAATAGAATTATTTTAATTGGATTTATTAATTCTTTATTATTTACTCAAAGTAATGAATTTATGAAAGGTGTTGATCTATCTATGTTAAAACAGGTGGAGGACAACGGGGGTTTATTTTATGATAATGTGAATCAAATTGACCCAATTCAAGAATTTAATAGCAAAGGCATTAATACAGTCAGGCTTAAAATTTGGCATAATCCATTACTAAACTATAACGATTTAGAAAGTGTCCTTGAAATAGCTGAGCGAGTAAAAAATGCAGATTTGGATTTATTGTTAGATTTTCATTATTCAGATACTTGGGCAGATCCATCAAACCAAAATAAACCTGCAGCATGGGAAAATTTAAATTTTGAAACTCTATGCGATAGCATTGAGCAATATAGCAGGTATGTTATTACTAAATTGAAGAATCAAAATACATTGCCAAAATATGTGCAAATTGGTAATGAAACTGACTGCGGGTTTTTATGGCCAGATGGATATGTATGTGGTGAATCAAATAATGATATTCAATGGAATAAGCTAAGAGATTTGTTCATGCATGCTATAGAAGGTGTAAATACAGCACTGGATTTTGAAGATTCTTTAAAAATTATTTCACATGTCAGTAGTGGAGGTAATTGGTTCTTTGGTAATCTACTAGAGGAAGATATTCCTATTGATATTTTAGCAATATCATACTACCCTATGTGGCATGGTACATTGGCTGATTTAAACCAAAATATTAATATGCTTGCGACTCAATTTGGAAAGCCTGTATTAGTAGTTGAAACCGCATATCCTTTTACCCTTTCTTGGAATGATAACACAAATAATATTTTAGGTTTAGAAACTCAGTTGCTTGATGGCTACGAAGCAAGCGAAGAGGGTCAGTTTTCATTTCTTTATGACTTAATTTCACTCGTACATGACAATGATTTTGGGTATGGTATCTGTTATTGGGCACCTGATTGGATTTCGACAAGCCAATTTGGAAGTCCATGGGAAAATCAGGCCCTATTTGATTTTGACGGACAGTTGCTAGATGCAGTATCAGTTTTTGATGATGCGAATGTTTCAGTCCAAACAAAAAATGAATATAGTATAGGTGGAATATTTAACTATCCCAATCCATTCAACCCTGTTACTAAACTGCGATACACCATACCAAAAAACAGTCTGGTTAGCATAATTATCTATGATATGCTAGGTAGACAGGTGAAAACCTTAGTAAATCAAACTCAAAACGCTGGTTACGCATCAGTAATATGGGATGCCACCAATGATTACGGTAAACCAGTGAGCGCTGGCATATATCTATATCAGATACAGACTGGTGAATATATACAGACTAAGAAAATGGTGCTGTTGAAATAATCAGGCGATTTCTACCAATATATAGGGGATAGCTAAACTAAAATCTTAAATAGTAGGGTATAGGGTTGTTAAAAAATAACAATTCCATTTTCATCTGTTTTCATGATTTTCAATCGATTATTATCTTTTTTTCCAAAAAATATAATTCCTCCATCATGAGCATTGGATAAACCAAGAGCAAATCCTCTACCAAACTCATTATAATTATTATTCCAAATTTCATCGCTCGAATTGGTGTTAAAAGCCCAGAGATATTGACTGCTATTAGAACTATTTCCCTCATACTTTGAACCCATTGCTACAATGGTTTGTCTATCAGGCATAAGAATAAGACTATATAAAGCATCTCCACGTCCTGAATTATTGACATAATCTGGTTCATTCCACTCTGATAAAACATTCCCAGAGCCATCCATCCTAATATACCAAGCATTTATTGGTTTTTGACGCTGATGTCTTTTCTTGCCAGCTATTCCATATGTCCCATCTTGAAGATCGATAATATCATATGCAGATTCCCAGTACGATTCTCCAGTCTTACTTTCCTCAAGTATTTGACCTTCGCTATCTGTACTAACAAACCAGAGATCCGTATAACCATAAAAATCACAATTGTAATCAGAGCTCTCATGTTCAAATTTTCCTACGGCTATGAAACCACCATCTGATTTTTGTATAACAGAATATAATTCATCCTCATCGCATTCACCGCCATAACGTTCAATCCATATCAAATTACCATCTACATCGTATCTAGCCATAAATGCAGATTTCTCATTGGTAACAGCAGAAGTAGTAAACCAACTTCCAACAACGATATAATCTCCCTCCATGGTTTGTATAACATCTCTTCCATGATGCGCTCGATTTCCTGGAAACTTTCTGATCCATTCTGTTGCTCCTAAAGAATCAACCTTTATTATGCGTCCTGTAGCATTATAGCTTGGATGATTATCTGTTGTAGCACAGGAGATTACATAACCACCATCATTAGTTTTATCAACTGCAGTTGCATAGATGAGACCTGAACCATAATTCCCCTGGGGAATAGGTATCTCTTCGAAAGTTCTACTCCAAATTTCATCACCAAGTTCATCAAATTTTGTAATCCAGGGTCGGCTAGATCTATGACCTACTGCAACATAACTACAATCTTCCATCATTTTAAGATCGCTACTTGAAGCATTCCCCAAACTATCAATATTATCTAACTCTTGAATAAATGTTGTTTCTATACCGCAATTATAATTGTTACCTACATTATTATCATCACATTGCGATATCATAAATAGAACTGAAATACAAATTCCTAGTTTAAGTGTTATTTTATTTTTCATTAAAATCTGATGCCTTAATTTATTTATGAATCGAATATTTGTTATTTAATAGAATACTTAAGCTAAAATATTAAATTTTTACATCATTTCTAAAAGAATATTATGATTACCCATTGATGGATAAATTATTGGTAGATTTACGCGTGAAATTATTTATGAAAAATATAATTACATATGGATTGTCCATACTTTTAATAGCTTCTGTCATACATGTTGATTATCATGTGGATGTAGAACAAGATGGATATAACATATGTAAAATTGGTTGTGAAGAGCAAAACCATCATTCGATTAGCCATCAATGTCAAAAATGTTTGAATAACAATCAAAGATTATATTTTTTAACAGAAAATGAATTTTCATTTAATCAAAACTCAACTATATATTTTTCCAAAATAGATATTGTCTATCTTGAATCAATAATTTTTGATTTACGTACTAGACCCCCACCTAGCTCTATATAATAAAGACGATACTTAAATCATGCTATTACTTAAATAGTATGATTTTCACAGTTAAATAGATAAGCATTTATATGCAAATACCGTTCATTCGCATATGAATTTTAAAAATTATATATGGAAAACAATATATGATCAGTGTAAAAAATATTACAAAGACATTCAAAAATTTTGAAGCGCTTAAAAATCTTTCTATAGAAGTAGTTGAAGGTGAAATATATGGTTTACTTGGTTCAAATGGAGCTGGGAAATCCACTACAATTAATATTTTACTTGGTTTTTTAGATCCTGACATTGGGGAAGCATTCATAAATGGCATAAATGCTAATTCTGAAACTCATAAAGCACGTAAGAATATTGGCTACATACCAGAGAATGTTAATTTATACCCATACTTAACTGGAATCGAAAATTTAGACTATTTTTGTAAACTTGCTGGGAAAAATTACAATCTGGAAAAGTTGAAAGAAATTCTTATTGAATGTGGACTAGATCTAATTGATCTTGATAAAAAAGTGAATACCTATTCTAAGGGTATGAGACAAAAAGTTGGAATTGCAATAGCTCTTGCAAAAGAAGCCAGTGTCTATTTACTTGATGAACCAGCAAGTGGCTTAGATCCTTTGGCTAGCACAGAACTTTCCTCGATATTAAAAAAATTGTCTAATGGTGGTGCAACTATTTTGATGGCATCACATGATATTTTTAGAGTTCGTGAAACATGTAATCGTATTGGTATACTAAAAAATGGTGTATTGGTAAAAGAAATGGATACTGCTAGTGTAACTACCAAAGAATTAGAGAGTATCTATATAGAATACATGAAAGATTAAGATAAAAATTTTATGGTTAATATAATTATTAATGAATGGAAAATATTGCTTCGTAATCGGGCAATTATGTACATAACAACAGTTTTTGTATTGAGCTTAATAGCAATAGTATGGATTGGTATCTTTCAGAATAATAATCAAAAAGATATTCAATTGTCTGCTCAAAAGCATATCAGGAATCAATGGGATAATTTAAAACCTATGAATCCTCATCGAGCAGCTCACTATGGATCATATGTTTTTAAACCTGTAAGTGTGTTAAATAGTTTGGATGATGGTATTAGTGGTATAACAGGAAATGTTTTAAAGCTCGAGGGTCATATTCAAAATGAAATTGTTTATTCTGAAGCTTCCCAGTCTATTTCTATTTCAAAATTTGGGAAACTTAAATCCTCTCTAGTTTTACAATATGTAATACCTTTATTTCTTATTTTTTTAGCTTTTAGTTCAATTAGTAGTGAGAAACAGACTGGAAGGTTAAAACTTTTAATTTTTCAAGGTATTTCCTTATTTAAACTAATTTTTTCAAAATCAATCAGTATATGGCTTTATGGTGTTTTTTTGCTATTTATTACAATTACCATACAAGCTTTATTTAGTACCATTGATTCAGAAACTATTCAGCGGTTAATATTCATTTTTATATCCTACAGTTGTTATTATTTCATCATATCTTGTTTAACAACCTATTTTTCATCCGCTTTTAAAAATAACACATCAGCTCTATCATCAATTTTAGCCATATGGATATTATGGACAATTTTTTTACCAAAGATTTGGGGAAATGCTGTTGAAAAGATCTATCCTCTACCAAGTAGACAAAATTTTAAATCAATAATGAAAGAAGATCGCGCTAAAGGTATTGATGGTCATAACCCCTCTGATCAAAGGCGAGAACAATTAAAAAATAAATACTTAGTTGAATACAATGTAGATAGCCTCAAGCAACTTCCAATCAATTTTGACGGAATAGTAATGCAAGCAGATGAGGAATACGGAAATCTTGTTTGGGATAAGCATTTTGGTAATAATTATTCTATTTTTCAAAAACAAAAACGTTTATACCAAATTTCTGGATTATTAAACCCTTTTTCATCTTTGCAAAATTTAAGTATGGGATTTTGTGGGAATGATATGATACACCACCTTGACTTTTTAAAAAAGGCAGAGGAATATAGGAGATACTTAGTTAAGTCTCTTAATGATAAGCATGCATTTGGAGGATCTAAAACTGGCAATTGGAAGTGGTCTGCAGATAACACATTCTTTAGATCTGTTGAAAAATTTGAATATAAAACCCCAACAATAGGAGATCAAATAGGTCATTACGTAATTGATATATTTTTTTTACTGTTTTGGGTAATGATTACTACTTTATTAATAAGACTTTACATAAATAAAAATATTCTATTATGAAAAAATATATTGAAATAGCATTAATAGAAATATCACACCTGACTCGATCTCCTTTTAAAATTATTTCAATATTATTTTATATGATTGCAGTTATTTATGGCTGTCAGAATGGATATAATCTATTTAAAAAACACAATAATGAAATAATGTCCATCAAGGCTGATTACGAAGAATCTATAGAAAAAATGCTAGTTAAATATGAAGAAATTGAAAATGGTACTTTAAATAAATCCAGGAGAGATCCAACCACTCCTTATTGGGCAATATGGAATACACCATCCTATGCCTTTAAATATCCATCATCAATGATGGTTTTTAGCTTGGGACAATCAGAACAATATGGATATTACAAAAGGGTTACTAATTGGAGTAGTACATTTGATAATGATCTTGCTGAAGAGATTGCAAACCCAGAGCGTCTTGCTATGGGAACGTTAGATTTTAATTTTGTGCTGATATATCTAACACCAATTTTATTAATTATTTTATTGTTTAACATCGGTGGTTTAGAGAAAGATCTAAATTTCGACAATTTGATTTATGTTAACAATATTTCTAAAAAAAATTGGTTATTATCTCGTTTTTCATTCTACTTTGTTCTATTGAACATTATCTTATTTCTTTTATTGATACCTTACGGATTATTAGCTGCAGTTTTTCAAAACGAAGCTATTAGCTTTCTTAAACTATCATTGTTGATCTTGATATATAATCTAATATGGTTTCTTATCTTTTATTTGATAAACTATTGGGGAAAGAATAGCCCAGATCATGCAATAAAAATGATATCCACTTGGTTGGTTTTTTGCATCATTATTCCTGGTGCTTTTCATCAAGTTGCATCATTAAAATATTCTACGAATTATATGACTGATTATCTTGATGTTAGTCGGGATCAAAGATATGGAATTTTTGATCTACCTGCTGACACTATTCAATCTAAATTATTAAAAATATTTCCTAAATTACAGAATACAATTTATGCAGCTGATACAAGCTTAAATAAAAGTATTGTTGATAAATCTATTTCTGGACTGGTAAATGTTTTAAATAAAGAAGTTGTTAAAAAAATTGAAAAATCGAATGATGATAAAAATAAATTCGTAAAAAGTTATTTTATTTTAAATCCAGTTGTTTATTTTCAAAATAAAATTAATTCTTTTACCAAAACAGATTATTACGCATACAGAAGTTATAGAAAGTATATACAATCAATAATTGATAAGAAAATAGATCTGATTTTAGTAGATACCTGGAACAATGTTAATGTTAACAAAGGGAAATATATTCAATATGTCAAAATTTTTAATTAGTGCTATACTTAAACCATTTAATATAAATGTTCAGGGATTTAATTTTACAAGTAAATCTGATGTTATTGGTGCTTTTGCAAGTGGATTATGTATGATGCATTGCATTGCCACACCATTCTTTTTTATAGCCTCAGCCTGTTCAGCTACTTGTTGTAATACATCCCCAATTTGGTGGCAGCGGTTAGATTACATTTTTTTATTTGTTTCACTATTTGCCGTATATCAAGGGGCTAAGTCTTCTACAAAATTATGGGTATCGTGTGGATTATTGGCTAATTGGTTAGCTTTATTT
>Ga0208261_1000614_pt1 | contig 13784 bp, 14 predicted proteins | sample Knorr_S7_td_DCM__FD_185595 | JGI IMG/M metagenome (GOLD analysis project Ga0208261, IMG submission 185595) | Marine microbial communities from Southern Atlantic Ocean transect - Knorr_S7_td_DCM_ad_131m_LV_B (SPAdes) (version 3) | ecosystem: Environmental > Aquatic > Marine > Oceanic | place...
AATTTCATGATCTAGAGTTGTCACCCATACTGATTTATCTTTCAGTATTAAATTATCTGGACCACTTAAATGTATCTTTGCTAAGAGTCTGTTTTCATTAGGTTTAACTGCAACTAATTGATCTCCTAAATTATGAACCACATATAAGATATCTATTTCTTCGTCATATGCTATTCCATTTGGCATAGCCCCTTCTGTTCCTTCTACTTTTGTAAATCCCTTATTTTTTTCCCACAAAAGAACATATCCTGTGTTGTACTTCAAAAATGAAGCCAGGAGAAAATCTAAATAACCAGTATCTCTATCGTACATATGTGATACATAAAAGCTTCCATCCTTTCTTAAACTTACATCATTTAGATACTTATCATTAGAAGGTTTGGTGCAACCCTTCCAATCTAGCTCCCAATTTTTTCTATTTGTAAGTTCAAACATTTCTACTGACTCTTGACCAAGGTGATCAACAACTGCTAATTGATATCGTCCATCTGTTCTACGAACTAAATCAATTCCATGAGGACTTAATAGGCCTTGTTCATGCATTTCACAATCTTCATCACCCCACTCTTTATCTTTGAAATTAATAGGCAGATTGATTAATTCTTTTGAATTTAAATCTAAAAGAGAAATCTCACCTGAAGTGACTTCCCCTAAAGGCTCTATGCTTCCAAATTCAGAGATAATTAAATAATTGTTATCTGGCGTTAGAGCTAAGTCTTCAGGATTTTTTACAATACAGTAAACCTCAACTTGATTATCTGAATTACAATCTTGGCTAGTGATAACTGGACCTATATAAAACCTAAATAAAAAGCCCATAGCAAGAATTATAAAAAATAAAGAAATTACAAATCTTGCTATTAGACTTATTTGCCCTTCGTAAGATTTAGTCTGTTTTTGAATAAAATTAGGAAAAATAAAAGATATAACTATATTTATTGCTTCTAAAAGTAAAATAATAACTAAGGCGACTCTCCAAAACTCTTCATACCAAGTAGGTATTGAAATAAGTCTTTCTATAGCTAATCCCAAAATAACGAATAGAAATATTCTAAGTGAAGTTGAGGATAAAATTCTTGAGCTAAGCTTTAATAAGAAAAAAAGGAATTTTTGACTTAAAGATAGTAAGCCTAGGCCTATAAAAATATAACCTATGTATACTGAAATGATGCTCATTGTCGTGCCGTTCTAATAAAACCTAATTCTGGGTTTATTGTAGACCTTATGGGATTTATTTCTATGCCCCCTCTTCTTAAAAAATTGGCTTGTATTGTTAAAGAGCTAAGTTCAGAAACACTAAGTAGATCTGCAAAGATTTTTTCAACACACTGCTCATGAAAACCTTGATGATTACGATAAGACACTAAATAACTTAGTAATGATTCTTCATCAACTTCCTTGCCTTTATATTTTATGAAAATATCTGCCCAATCAGGTTGAGCTGTCACCGGACATAAACTCCTAAAGAGGCTGGTCTTTAATTTAGCAGATACATTTTTTTCTTTGACCTTTAAAAGACGAGAATCTACATCTACACTATTTGGAATATCAATGCACAATGAATCAATAGAATGAAACTCTGGTGATATTATCTTGGCTTTATTTGTTAATTCTAAGGTCAAAGGTCCTTTAATTAGCTCCTCTAAATCATTCTTTATAAGTTGAACTATATCTTCTTCAGAAGAAAACTTTTCGTTATTTAAAGAAAATAAATAAAGTTTGAGAGATTTGGATTCTACAAAAAAAGGGGTATTAGAAGGATAAGAAATATATAGAATCTTATTTATAGGCTTTCCTTGTAAATTTAACCAAGAAAATTCATAGCAAGTCCATTGATCTTTTCCGTAAAAGGTATTGTCATTCCATTCTATATTTAAATTTTGTCTTTCTCTGGTTCTGTCTATTGGTATAAGTATTGTTTTATCGTACTTTGTAGGAAAAGTAATGTCTTGTTTACCCATTAACTTCTTATGCCTCTTCCGGAGTTTAGTAACCATAAAGCAATGGAATAGATAATTGTAATAAACACAATCATCATAAATATTGCAAAATTTACTGAGAATCCTAAAGTTTCTAGGTCCGATGTTCCAAGCATTCCATGCCTGAAGGCATTGATCATATACATTAGTGGATTAACTAAAGATATATTTTTCCAAAATTCAGGTAGTAAATGTACGGAATAAAAAACACCTCCTAGATATATAAGTGGTGTTAATACAAAATTAGGAACAATGCTTATATGGTCAAAAGTTTCAGCAAAAAAGGCATTTAAAAAACCTAATAAAGAAAAAAGTATTGAAGTTAAGACTACAGCCAAAACTGTTAGGACAATATTCTCGATTATTATTTCAGTAAAAAATAAAGAAATTGCTGTTACTACAACTCCAACTAATAAGCCTCTGGCGACTCCACCTGCTACCCATCCAGTTAGAATTATATGATTTGGAATAGGTGTAACCAAAAGCTCTTCGATGCTTTTAGTAAATTTAGCATTAAAAAATGATGAAACTACATTTCCATAAGAGTTGGTTATAACTGACATAAGGATAAGGCCAGGTGCCATAAATTGAACATAGTTAAAGCCTCCCATTTGTCCAATTCTAGACCCAATGAGATTACCAAAAATTATGAAGTAAAGTGTTATCACAATAGCTGGTGATATAAAAGTTTGTATATAGATTCGGAAAAATCTAACCATCTCCTTTCTAAGAATGGTAAATAGAGATCTTAATTTTTCTAGATTACTCATTACTTACTTTCCTCTAGTAAATTAATAAAAAGCTCTTCTAATCTTCCGGTTTCATTTCTCATACTCAAAACCGAAATTTGGTTATCAGATAAATAAGAAAAAACGTCATTTAGTTTTTGCCCTTTTTGAAGAGTTACTGAGAGCTGTTTATCACTTAATAACTTAATCTGATATTTGTCATCAATTAATTCTTCTTTTGATAATGATTTATCAACATCCAATATAAAACTTTCCACTTCTAACTTGCCCAGTAAATTAGTCATAGTTGTGTTCTCAACTATTTCACCTTCATCTATGATTGCTATTTTTCTACAGAGTCTTTCAGCTTCCTCTAAATAATGAGTTGTCAGAATAATTGAGGTTCCCTGTTCGTTTATCTCTTGAAGAAAGTCCCAAAGAGATCTTCTAAGTTCGATATCTACTCCTGCAGTAGGTTCATCTAGAATAAGTAGTTTGGGCTTATTTACTAGAGCCTTTGCTACCATGACTCTTCTTTTCATGCCTCCTGAAAGATTTCTTCCAACTTCGTTTCTTTTATCCCATAAATCTAATCTTTTTAAAAAATACTCTCCATTCTCTTTGGCTTCATTTCTGCTTAAACCAAAATAACCTGCTTGATTAATAATGATGTTTGATACCTTCTCAAATTGATTGAAATTTACTTCTTGTCCTACTACTCCTAATTGTTTTTTAGCTAATGAATGGTTTTGGTCAATATCTACACCTAGTATCTCCACTTGTCCTGATGATTTAGTTGCTAGAGAACTGATTATATTTATAGCAGTAGATTTTCCAGCTCCATTTGGACCCAATAATGCAAAAAAATCACCCTCTTCTACATCTAGATTTATTCCCTTTAGAGCGTCCAACCCGCCTTTATAAGTCTTTCTTAGATTCTTTATAGATAAAGCTTTCATTTAGAAATTATATTCTTATGGAGAAAATTACAAATATTACTTGCTTAAGAAAGCCATGCTGTCCTCAAGGCCTCTTATGGTTAGAGGGAACATATTGTCCTCAACTAAAGATCTAGTAAGTTCTACAGAAGCACTATATTCCCAATGCTCCTCTGGTACGGGATTTAACCATATAACTTTTTCATAGACTTCTCTTATTCTTTTCATCCAAGAAGCACCTGCATCTTCATTCCAATGCTCAATACTACCGCCTGGATTTGTAATTTCATAAGGTGCCATGGTTGCATCACCTACAAAGATTATTCTATAGTCAGAGGAGTATTTATGAAGTATATCTTCAGTATAGATTCTTTCATTTTGTCTCCTTCTGTTGTCCTTCCAAACAGTTTCATAGACAAAGTTATGGAAATAAAAATACTCTAGATTTTTAAATTCTGTTTTACATGCAGAAAATAATTCTTCACAAATCTTCACATGAGGATCCATAGAGCCCCCAACATCAAAGAGCACTAATACTTTTACAGCATTTCTTTTTTCAGGCCTATATTTGATGTCCAGCATGCCTGCTTTTTTTGCAGTGGAACTAATTGTGTTATCTAAATCGAATTCTTCTTCGGCGCTATCTCTTATTAATTTTCTTAATCTTCTTAATGCAACCTTTATATTTCTGGTACCTAGTTCAATACTGTCATCTAGATTTTTAAAGTCTCTTGATTCCCACACCTTAACAGCTTTTTTTTGTTTGCCTTCTTCACCTACTCGAATTCCTTCTGGATTTTGACCCTCATTTCCAAAAGGCGAAGTACCTTTAGTTGCAACCCATTTATCTCCACCCTCATGCCTTTCTTTTTGTTCTTCTATACGTTTTTTAAATTCATCTAAAAGCTTTTCAAGTCCCCCTAGAGATTCTATTTTTTCTAATTCTTCTTCAGTTAAGTATTTTTCAAATTCTGCCTTTAACCACTCTTCAGGTATAAGCATTTCTAAGATGTCATCTATACTTTCTATTCCCTTAAAGTAGATATCAAAAGCTCTATCAAATTTATCATAGTGCTTTTCATCCTTAACTAAGGTAGCTCTACTTAAATAGTAAAACTCTTCCATATTTGCGAAAGCTAAATTTTTATCGACACATCCAATGAGATCTAAGAGTTCTCTTAGAGTACAGGGCACTCCTGTTGATCTTAGGGTATTAAAAAGAGTAATAAACATTATTGCGAATTATTATTTGCCTCTCTTCTTGCCATAAATGCTAGTCTTTCAAGTAATTGAACATCTTGTTCATTTTTAATTAAGGCTCCATATAAAGGCGGTATAGCTTTAGAAGGATCTCTATTTTTGAGAATCTCATCAGGCAGGTCATCAGACATTAATAACTTTAACCAATCAATAACTTCAGAAGTTGATGGTTTTTTCTTAAGTCCTGGAACTTTTCTAACATCAAAAAATATATCTAGAGCTTCTTTTACCAGCTTTTTCTTAATTTTAGGATGATGCACAGAAACAATTTGTTCCATGGTTGCTCTATCAGGAAAATTTATATAGTGAAAGAAGCACCTTCTAAGAAATGCATCAGGTAGTTCTTTTTCGTTGTTGCTTGTGATAATTACTATAGGCCTATTCTTTGCTTTTATTGTCTCTTTAGTTTCATAAACATAAAACTCCATCCTATCTATTTCTTGAAGTAAATCATTAGGAAATTCAATGTCTGCTTTATCTATTTCATCTACTAAAAGAACCACTCTTTCTTCAGCAGCAAAGGCCTCCCAAAGCTTTCCTTTTTCTATGTAATTTGATATATCTTTTACCCTCTCATCACCTAATTGAGAGTCTCTTAACCTAGTTACAGCATCATATTCATAAAGTCCTTGCCTTGCTTTTGTAGTAGATTTGATATGCCATTCAATTAATGGCATCTTTAAAGATTCTGCTACTTGTTCTGCTAACATAGTTTTTCCAGTACCAGGCTCCCCTTTAATTAAAAGAGGCTTTTCTAAAGCTACTGAAGCATTTACTGCCATGCTTAGATCTTCAGTAGAAATATAGGATTTAGTTCCTTCAAATTTCATATTATTTCCTTATTTAAATTTCTTGGAACTTTATCATAAGCAACCAAGAAATTGTTAGTTAACTATTTTGTTTTTTGAGAAAGTGTATGTGTACTAATAAATATAAAGAAATTAATACTTCAAAGATAATTGCTGAAACTAGAGGTTCAGTCCCATGAAGAAAAACTGAAAGTAATCTAAAGATTGCTGCACTACCTAATAAAGTTATTGAACCATACAGCCACTGATGTTGTTCTTTTATCGCACCCAATACGGCAAATAATCCAGCACTAAAAAAGAAAGATGTGAAATCTCCTATCTGAGTATTCGCTCCTACGCCTTCTACAATAGTCATTCCTAGACCAGCAGCAGCAGCTGAAGGATCTAAAACCCATCCCATTGCCTGTAATAACAAGAAGGCTCCAACTATAACTGTTATAACTTTTAATATCATAATAGCTCCTTACTTTGGTGATATTTTATATATTTTGGCATTTCTTCTATCAGAAATAATCAATAGATTACCATCAGGTGAATTATGTACACCTCTAAGCCTTCCTAGATTATCAATTAATATTTCTTCTTCAACCCCTTGTTCAGAAATTTTCAACCTTCTAAGCCCTCCAGGTATCATCGAAGATATAAAAATATCTCCCTTCCAGTCTGGAAACTTATCCCCTCTATACGTGGTCATGCCTGAAGGGGCAATCGATGGAACCCAATACTTTATTGGCTGTTCCAGCCCCTCCATTTCTTTAAAAGGAGAAATTGTTGCCCCACTGTAATCAATTCCATAAGTTATTAAGGGCCATCCATAATTATTGCTTGGCTCTAATATGTTTAACTCATCTCCTCCTCTAGGGCCGTGTTCAATAAGGTAGACCTGTGAATTATCTAGACTTAGAGTTAAGCCCTGCTGATTTCTATGACCAGAAGTATAAATGCTTCTTTTAGTAATATCTCCATTTGTATAAGGATTATCTTCTGGTATGGATCCATCATCATTTATTCTAATTACCTTTCCAAAATGATTATCTAGATCTTGAGCTTTTTCTCTAAAATTAAATCCATCTCCAGATGTTATTAATAAGGACCCGTCCTTAAGAAAAAGAAGTCTCGCCCCAAAATGTGCTGGCGCCGTTCTATAAGGATCTGCTTTAAAAATTTCTTCAACATCCTCTAGTGTATAGCCGTTCAGCTTAGCTCTTACAACTCTTAAGGTGCTTAATCTTTTATTAGTTGGATGTATTTCTGAGAAAGAAAGAAAGATTATCCTATTGTTTTTAAATTCGGGATGAAGAACTATATCTGAGAGTCCACCTTGACCTGCAAATAGAGAATTAGGTACATTTTTTAATGCCTCATCTAACAATTTACCATTTTTAATTATCCTAATTTTTCCAGTTTTTTCTGTTACTAGAATTTCATCATCTGAAATAAAAACTAAACTCCAAGGGTGATCTAATCCCTCAGCAATGACATTGATATTAAAATAATGAGAATTATTCTTTGTAAATATAGATGATGAGAATGATACGACTAAAAACAATAAAAAAACTTTAAAATTTTTCATGATGTCTCCAATTTAGCTCTATCCAAGTGCCTTCCAAAAAGAAAACCACCGAAAAGACCGATTACTGTAAATGTTATTTTTCCTAATACGGACCTAGCTCCTGTTAATCCATAAATACCACCAGCTAAAATAGGTATTCCTACTGAGATTAAGAACAATCCTAAACCTCCTGATAAAGCATATGCTCTTTTTTTATCAAGAGAGGTATATTTACTGACCATCATGGCAACTAGAAAAAAGATTAAATTTACAATGAATATAATAGGAAAAACTATGACTAACATTCTCAAAACATCCTCAAATAACTTGGTTATTATCAAACTCAAAGTTACTGGCATGTCGGCTTGAATAAGCCATAAAAAATTACTTAAGGTAGTTTGAGCTATTATTAAAACAGAAACAATAAATGCTATTCCTAAAAAAATGCTTATTCTTTTAATCATTTAATTTTTCCCCAAAAAATTAATTGTGAATTATATATCCTCAGTTTTATTTATTTATAAATAGGAATCAATCTCATAATCAAATTGAGTAGAATAGAAGACAATGAAGCGTAAATATTTTGATATTGGAGTAAATTTAACTCATCCATCACTATTTAAAGACTTAGAAAAAATACTAAGAAAGTCATTAGAGAGTGGCGTAGATAAATTAAGTATAACTGGGACAGATCTAGAAGAAAGTATTAAGGCCATTGAAATATGTGAGCAATCCTCATTTGATCTAATTTGTACAGCAGGAATACATCCTCATCAAGCAAAAACGTTTAATAATGAAACTTTTTCTAAAATAAAAGAGCTTTGCAAGAACGATAAAGTAAAGGCACTAGGAGAGACAGGACTAGATTTTCATAGAAATTACTCTACTCCAGCTGAACAACAATTAAGTTTTGAAGCACACTTAGAATTCTCTATTGAGAAAAGAATTCCTTTGTTTTTACATGTCCGAGACTCCCATAGGAAATTCATGGAAATGGTAGATCCATTAGTAGATAAACTTCCTAAAAAGGTAATTCATTGTTTTACTGGGACTAAAGATGAATTATTTGATTATCTGGATATGGATTTTTATATAGGCATTACAGGATGGGTATTAGATGAAAGAAGAGGATTTCATCTAAAAGAGTTAATTAATGAAATTCCTTTAAATCGATTGATGATAGAAACTGATGCTCCTTATTTAATACCAAGAATTCCTGAATTAAAGAACAAAAGAACCAATAAGCCAGAATACTTGCCTGTAATCTGCAAGGAGATATGTAAAAATAGAAAAGAATATGAAGATGAAGTAATAGATTCTATGTACATGAATAGTATGACTTTTTTTGGATTAAGTAGCTAAGAAATTTATAATCTCTTGGGCACTAAAAGGCCATAATAATTCTTTATCTCCACTCCTTAAGACGGGTATCTTATCCCAATATTTTTCATGAAATTCTCTAATTTCATAAATATTTACTTCCCTTAGGTTAATTTCTGTATCTATAAGATTTAATTCCTGTTTAGCTTTATCGCACAAAGGGCAATTATCGCCTGTTATTAAAGTTATCTTATTCAAGCTACGCTGCCAGATGTTTTAAGATCTTCTATTTCTTCAGCACTTAAATTTAAACTTTGTAGAATTTCATCTGTATGCTCTCCTACCAAAGAAGGTGATGATTGAACCTCTGGTTGAGTTCTTGAAAATCTTGGAGCTGGAGCAGGTTGAGTAACACCTTCTAATTCTATAAAGGTATGTCTAGCTTTATTGTGTGGATGATTTGGAGCTTCTTCCATATTTAGAACAGGAGCAAAGCAAACATCAGTTCCTTCCATAATTCGACACCATTCTTCACGAGTTTTTGTAAGAATAATATCTTTAACTGCTTTTTTCTTTTCAGGCCAGTCATCTCTAGACATTTGATCTGAAGACAGGTTGTCATCAAAACCAGCTAAGTCACAGAGTAACTTATAGAATTGAGGTTCAATTGAACCTAAAGAAATAAATTTTCCATCACTACATTCATAAGTATCATAGAAATGAGCACCACCATCTAACATATTTGAACCCATTGAATCTTTCCAAAACCCAGAAGATTGCATTGTATAAATCATCGTCATTAATAAAGCAGAGCCATCAGTCATTGCTGCGTCGACTACTTGACCTTTTCCAGATTGCTTAGCTTCTAATAAAGCTGAAACTAATCCTAAGGCTAATAACATTCCGCCACCTCCAAAGTCACCTATTAAATTTAAAGGAGGTACGGGCGGAGAACCTGGTCTGCCAATAGCTGCAAGAGCTCCTGAAAGAGCAATATAATTTATATCGTGGCCAGCAGCATTAGACAGAGGTCCATCTTGACCCCAGCCAGTCATCCTTCCGTATACTAGAGATTCATTTAATTCCATACATTTTTCTGGTCCAAGTCCTAGCCTCTCCATAACACCAGGTCTAAAACCTTCAAAAATAGCGTCGGCATCTTTTACTAATTTAAGAACAACCTCTACGCCATCTTTTGATTTTAGATCAACTGCAATTGATTTTTTTCCTCTGTTTGAAGCCTCTTGTCTAGAACCCGTTCCTTTTGCAGATCCTCTATCTACCCTGATAACTTCAGCGCCTAAATCTGCAAGAACCATTCCACAAAAAGGGCCTGGTCCTATTCCGGCCATTTCTATTATTTTTATACCTTTCAAAGGTCCCATATCATTCCTCCCTAGTTATTTCTTTTCCTAAAGGTTTAAATACTATCAATAATTTAGGTAATAAAGTCAAAGCACCTACTAAAGCCATAAGCATAGCCAAAGATACAAAAATACCAAAATAGGCAGTAGGGTTAAAATTAGAGGCTATTAAGACCAGAAAACCAAAAATTATTGTAGAAGAGGTGTAAAACATAGCTCTACCTATAGTTCTATGGCTATTAATCATAGATTGCTCATAATTATTAGTTTCTCTAAATTCAATTTTAAATCTATGAATATAATGAATAGTATTATCCACAGCCATTCCTACACTTATCGCTGCTACAGTAATAGTCATGATGTCCAAAGGTATTCTGGCTAGACCCATGGTGCCAAGAACTACGGCTGCTGCAAGTAGGTTGGGTGTCATTCCAATAAGAGCAAGATAAAACGACCTGAATAAAACAATAAACATTAAAAAGATAACTCCAAAAACTATTCCGATAGTCTTTATCTGGGATGAAAATAAACTTTGTAACATATTGTTATATAAAACAGCCAATCCAGTAAGTCTAAATTGATCTCCATCTAGGTCGAACTTATTCTTTAGATCTTTTTCAATAGAAGATAAAAGCTCATTTCTATTTAAGCCTCTACTCGTTTCTAAGACCCTAGTCGAGATTCTAACTTGATTTTCATCTTCGCTTATATACGCAGTTAGCAATGTTTCCTTAATATCTTCAGGGAGTAGATTCTTAATTAATGCTAAGTCAAATTCAGATAACTCTGATCCGTCTTTAAGTTCTTCAGCCACTTTAATTCCACTAGCAATAGATAAGACTTTTCCGATTTCCTCTTTATCATCTAAATAATCATGGATTTCTTCTATTTTTTTTATATTGATTGTGTTCCACCAGTATCCATTAGATTTTTCATCACTACCAAAATCATCTTCAAAATCATCGTAGAATTCTTGGTCGGAATCATCATCTTCTTCTTTGGGTTGATTGATAATAAGATCAAGTGGTGCTGTTCCCCCAAGCTTCTTATCTAACAATTCCATACCTCTGTATATTTCGGTAGTATCTTTAAAATAATCTATAAATCTGTTCTCTACGGTTAATTTATTAATCCCAAAAATAGCTACTAATAAAAGAGTTGCGCTTAAAACTAGAATTTCATTTCCAAATTTAGATGTTAGAGAAGAAAAACGAAGAGTGGCACTATGATTGAAATCTTTTTTAGTATCAGAGAGTTTTACTTCTAATATAGACATAAGAGCAGGAAGGGCTGAAAAAATAAAGATAAATGCAATTGCAATTCCTAGAACCATCATTTTTCCAAAATCTATAACTGGTTTAATGTCACTTACTGATAAAGACGCAAAAGCTACTATTGTGGTGAGAGCTGTATATAAACAAGGCACAAACATTTCTCTATAGGTTTGACCTACTATCTCTTTTTGTCCACTTAATGTTCCTCTTGAAGCTACTTCCTGATATCTAACTATTAGATGAATAGATAAAGATATAGATATGATTAATAGTAAAGCTACAAAATTAGAAGAAACTACTGTGACTCTCCAGTCCAACAACCCAAGGAATCCTATAACTAAAAAAGCAATGCCTGCACTACAAAATAAAGGTAAAGAGACCCACCTTGCACTTCTAAAAACAATAGATAGAGAAATAAGGAAAAGAACAAATACCCCTAAGCCAAAAGTATTTAAGTCATTTTGAACGTAAGACATCATATCTGAAGCTATCATTGCAGTTCCACCTAAATATAGACTTCCTTCACTTGAGTGCTTCTTCATAACTGTTCTAATTTCTGAAACCAAGTCATCTCTTTTTATAGATTCTTCTGCATTTATTTGATCAATTTTTAAATTAACTAAATGTAAATTATTTAATGTGGAATTTCTTTCATCGCCAGAAATAAAAGGGTCGATTAGCAACTCATTTAATTTATCTCTTTCCTTCATTAAATTGTTGTATTCAGAATTAAATTCTAGAGTTAGCTGAATTGCTGTTGAAGATAAATCTTTACTGACTAGCAGCTCAGAATATAAAGGGCTATCTTTAAATTCTTTACTAGCTAAACTTAAATCTACTTCTTCATCTTCAATTGTTTTTAAATTATTAGCTAGCTCTCTCATTCCCATTTTTGGACTAAACAATAAAGGTGCATCTAGATAACTAAGAACTGAATCAACTCCTTTTACCGATTCAAAATCTGAAATAATTTCCCTAACTTTCTTAATTGTTATTCTGTCAAACAATTCTTTGTTTGGGCTAAATATCACCACAAGAAAATCACTAGAAGCGTAAGCATTATTTATTTCTCTGTAATATTTGAAATCTTCATCATTCTCTAAAACAAGAGAATCTGAAGAAGCATCCATCTTAAATTCACTGATGAATAAAGACAGTGTGGCAAAAAAAGTAAGTAATATGACTAAAACTATCTTAGGTCTGGTTGTAACAAAAGAAGATAGCAAGTTTATTGTCTTAAGCATTTAATTTCCTCTGAGAAATACCCATATGTTTTTCTCCTCTTTGCTCTGACAATTCAATTTGTTTTTGTCTCTGAGCAAATCTTTCTTTATCTTGGTTGGTAGAAATATCATAACAATAGGCGCAGCTAACGCCTTTTATATATTCTTTTGTTTTTGTGTCTTCTATAGAAAGCGGTCTTCTACAGCCAAAACATTGGATAAAAGACCCCTCTTCTAATGTTTGATCTACAGATACCCTCTCATCAAATACAAAACAATCCCCCTTCCATAATTGTTTTGATTTATCTATCTCATCTAAATAATTAAGAATACCTCCCTTGAGCTGATATACCTCTTTAAAACCTTCTTTTATTAAATATGATGAGGCTATCTCACATCTTATTCCTCCTGTACAAAACATGGCTATTTTTTTTGTTTTGATATTTTTCTGTAAACCTTTAATAAAATTAGGGAATTCTACGAAATTAACTGTATCTGGAATGATACTATTCTTAAAAGTTCCTATATCAGTTTCATATTTGTTCCTAACATCAATTAGTATTGTGTCTTCTGACTGAATTAAATCATTCCAATCTTTTGGCTGTACATGAGTACCCCTTTGTTTAAATAGATCGAGATTATCTTTAAAAGGAAGGAGGTTTCGTCTTTTTTTAATTTTTAAACGCTTGAAAGGAGGTTTAGAAGATTTTGACCAATTAATTGCATCTAATTTGAGTCCATATTTATCAATTATTAGATAAAGGAGCTTATCTAGTGATTCTTTTTTTCCTGAAAGAGTTCCATTTACTCCTTCTGAAGTAATAAATACAGTTCCTAATAAACCTTCCTTATGTGCAAGTCGCTCAACATCTCGCCAGAGATGTTCAAAATTTTCAATCTTAATTACTTTATATAAAGCTAGTATGGAAGTTTGGTCATTCACTTTGTTTCTTTAGATCCTCCACCAAGACAATCAGGTGAGGGATTAGCTTCTCTATTTTTTTCTTCCCATTCAGAAGGGGTGAAGGTGTGAAGTGTTAAAGCATGTATAGGGCCTTCAAGATGTACGTTAACCTCTTTATAAATAAGTTGATGTCTTTTAACTAAACTAAGTTCAAAAAACTTATCAGATACAGCAATTATTCTAATATGAGATTCAGCTCCTGGCTCTGTATTATGCATAAAGCTCTCATTTAGAACCTCTAAATGGCTAGGCTCTAAAACTTTATTTAAAGAAGTTTCTATAGTCTCACAAACTGACATTTTTTATTCCTAAACGTATTATAACCTCAGAAATAAGTGAAGTTTCAGATAACAATTTAATCCTTCCAGACTTT
>Ga0208261_1000616_pt1 | contig 13775 bp, 13 predicted proteins | sample Knorr_S7_td_DCM__FD_185595 | JGI IMG/M metagenome (GOLD analysis project Ga0208261, IMG submission 185595) | Marine microbial communities from Southern Atlantic Ocean transect - Knorr_S7_td_DCM_ad_131m_LV_B (SPAdes) (version 3) | ecosystem: Environmental > Aquatic > Marine > Oceanic | place...
CTAAACCTTGATAAAGTTCTTGAGAGGTTGCTCTTACATTTGGATCTCTTTTTTCAAGAGAACCTATGGTAACAAGAGCGCCTGATTCTTCTACACCGCAAGACATTATACCTCTAGGTCTATGATATTTAAAACTTCTTCCAACTATTTTAATATTATTTGCTAACAAAGCAGAGGCTAAGGTGTCTCCTTCATATCCAAAATAATTTTTCTTTTCCCAATTAAATGATATAATTTTATCACGATTTATTTTTCCAAAATTGTCTATTCTTTTAGAGCTCACTTTTTTAACTCCATTAATTTTTGTAAGTCAGGATGACAAGGTTTAACACTTTTAATTTCATGTGTTATTGTTGATCTTTCTACTTCTAGCCACATTCTACATCCATTAAGGTGATGCCAAGTTTCTTTTTGAAATCCTTTAATATTCTTTCGAAAAAATATTGCCTCTGTCCACTCAGCTTCAGATGCATCTAAAGAAGGATAATTTATTGATGCATCTCCTCCATAAGTAAATTCACTATGATCTCTTTCACCACAATATGGACATTTAATTCTTATCATATTAACCGTGCAACTTCGGATCTGGACCAGCACCACGTTCATCTAAATTTATGCCTTGCTCAAATCTCTTTAAATGATGATGCTGTATGTATTTATGAGGCTGTTCATTAGCTATTAAATCAGCAAAATACCAGCCAGAGGCGGGACTAGCTTTAAAACCTCCATAATTCCATCCAGCATTTAAATATAAATTTGAAATTGGAGTTTTGCATATAAAAAAAGTACCGTCCATAGACATATCCATTACTCCTGCCCAATGTCTTAGCAAACGAAGTCTGCCTATAGAAGGTAGAATTGCCATTGCTGCTTCTGCAACATCTTGCACCATAGGTAAGTTACCTCTTTGCGCATAAGACTTATACCAATCTAAGTCTCCTCCAAAAACTAAACTTCCTTTATCAGATTGAGAAATATAGAAATGTGCTCCGCCCACTCCATAAACAACAACATGATCTAAAAAAGGTTTAACAGCTTCAGTAACAAATGCTTGAAGTTTATGTGACTCAATAGGTAAATTACCTAAATCAGCCATCTGCCATAAAAGAGAAGTATTTCCTGCAACTGCAAAACCTATTTTATTTCCTTTCATTATTCCTCTAGAAGTTTGTAAACTTTCAATATTGCCATTTTTTCGAGTGATACCAGTTACTTCACAGTTTTGTATTATATCAACACCAAGAGAATCTGCCGCTCTAGCATAACCCCATACTGCAGAATCATGTCTAGCATTTCCTGCACGACGTTGAACAGCCGCTCCGATAATAGGAAAACGAGCATCATTATAATTTAAATGAGGAATATTTTTTTTTAAAGTATTAAGATCCCATAACTCACCGTCAGTTCCGTGAAGTCGCATTGTGTTATATCTTCGCGCATTTGAGTCTTTTGCTCCAGGACTATGATAAAGATTAACATGAGCTCGTTGACTAAACATAACATTATAATTTAATTCATGACTTAAATTTTCCCATAGTTTCAAGGAATGTTCATAAAACTCATGACTTCCTGGCATCATATAGTTAGATCTGATAATTGTTGTATTTCTGCCTGCATTTCCTCCACCAATCCAACCTTTTTCTAAAACTGCTATTTTATTTACATTGTGATTTTTTGCTAAATAATATGCTGTTGCAAGGCCATGAAGTCCTCCACCAATAATAATAACATTATAGTTAGATTTTGGTTCAGGGTCTCGCCATTGTCTGCTCCATCCAGTTTGGCCATTCAAACCATTTTTGAAAACATTCCAAGCATTAAATTTAGTCATTAAAAAACCTTCTATATTTATTTTTTATAAAGGCCAAGTATCATTTAATCGATATCCTTGTGGAAATGGATCTTTATCATCTAAATACAAAACTTGTTCCCCAGTTATAAATGCACTTCCTTTAATATTTGGTAATATCATTTTTTTGGAATTTTCATCAATTTCATTTTCAATAAAACATTCAAAAGTTGAATCAATAATTGATTGAGAAATAATTTTTTCATTAATATCTATTTGATTTTTTTTTCTTAATAATGCTAATCTTGCTGAAGTACCAGTACCACAAGGAGACCTATCTAATTTACCAGGCCTAATAACAACAGTATTTTTAGCAATTTTTTCTCCTTTTTCATTTGTGTAAATAGGCTCCATAAATTGACAAAAAGAAATATAATTTAAATTTGGAATTGTTGGGTGCTGAAAACCAATTTGATCATTTGCTTCTTTTAATAACTCTCTAGCTATATCTACAAATGATTTAGCATTCTCTGGAACTATTTTTAAATTAAAATCTTGTGCATCACATAATAAAAAACTATCTCCTCCATACGCCGTACTTACAATTATTTTTCCATAATTTTTTGTTTTAAGTTCAACTTCTAGTTTATCAATAAATGATGGTAAATTTGAAATTGAAACATTTTTTACTTTATTATCTTCACATTCAGCTACAACTTTAATTATCCCCCCAGGTGCTTCAAGACTTAATTGAGTTAGAGGATAATTCATTTTTAAAAATTTTTTTTCTAATAATACTGTTGAAACACAAATTGAATTAGAGCCACTCATTGGAGGATTATCTTCAGGTTCCATTATGACAAATCCAGCATCTGCAATAGGATCTGATGGCTTTACAATTATATTGCAATGCTTGAATACACCTCCTCGTGGTTCATTTAAAAAAAAATTTCTCCATTTTTTATCTTTAAATAATGCTATAGATGCTTCTTTAGGTGAATTATAATTTATTTTTTCTAAGCCAATAACCACATCACCAATTTCACCACAACAGTGAGCATTGTAGAGTTTTATTTTCTGCATTAATTAATAATTAAATCTTCTATAGCTTTAGAATGGTGAGTTATTTGCTCATGTCCATCTTCAGTAATAATAAAACTATCTCCTACTTGTGATCTAAAATCTTTAGCGCTAGCTCCACCATCAACTGCAAATACCATACCTGGCTGAAGAACTGTTTTATTACCAACAACAAGTTGTGGTTCTTCTAAAAAACTAAAACCTGTACCTCGACCGCAACGAAAAGTAGGGTAAGGATAACCTTCTGACTGTACAGTATCAGCATAAGCTGCATGCACTTCCTCAGCAGTAACTCCTGGACCAAGTACATCTAAAGCTGCTTTTTGTGATTTTACCGCAACCTCAAATGCTTTAATTTGTTCTTTTTGTTGAATTTCTTCAACCCAAAAAACTCTATCAAATCCAAGTTTAAATCTGTGAAAATTAGTAGAACCACAATAACAGCAAAAAATAGGATCTCCTTTTTTAACTAATTTTGTAGAAGCGCGATGATGAGTTTTTGGTAAATCTTTTCCAGAAGAAATAGCTGCTAAAAAATGAATGTTAGGAGACATATTTGGACTATTTGGATAATGAGACTTCAATAATTCAGCTGCCTTTCTTGTACCAGCTTCTGATTGAGCTAGGGCAATTTCAAATTCTGGAACATTATGAGCAATAACTGACTTAGCACCATCCATCATGGCCATGGCTACTTCACCAGCATGTCTTGCTATTTGTAATTCTTCATCAGATTTAATCATACGTATATTATCAATAATTGGAGTGATATTTCCCATTATCTTTCCACTTATTATTTCAGCTAGATAATTACTTACTGTTGCATTAATTTTATATCTTTCAAAAAATATTTTATTATACTTACCTATTATTTTTGGCAAACATTCTCTCCACTCTTCTCCAATACCATCATTCCAAGTTTCTATTTTATCTACAGGCGTATCTTCTGGAACTAATAATACATCAAGTAAAGGAGTAATTAATATGCTTTGTTCATCTTTTGGAACAAGAAGGATAGTTGGTCGATTAAAATCCATGTGAAGAAAATCATGGTATCCAGTAAAATAGTAAAGATTGTCATCATCAGTAATAATTGATAGCTCAATATCGTTTTCATTCATTTTGCTTCTAAGTTTATCTAAATTATTTTTGAACATCTAAACTCCCCTTCAAATAAAATTATTTTAATTGTTGTTCTGCCAACTCTACCCAATAAGAAGAACCAATAACTAATAATTCATCATTAAAATCATAATCTGCTGCATGTAAAGGTCTTCCATTTGAACCTTCTATTCCATTTCCCATTAAAACAAAACAGCCAGGTTTATCATTAGACATTATAGAAAAATCTTCTGAAAATAATCTAGGTTCAATATCTCCATTACTTTTTTTATTTCCTAATAAAGAATTGGCAGCTTTTGTTGCATAATCCACTTGTTCTGATTCATTAAAAGTTACAGGACAAGTAGTCTTATAACTAATGTCACAAGAAACACCATGTGCATCACAAATGCCTTTTGTGATTTTTTTCATATTTTTTTCAATCAATTCATTAGTTTGTTTTGATAAGGCTCTGGCATCTCCTGTCATTTTAACTTTTCCAGGTAAAACATTTTTTTTCCCATCTGTTATAAACTCAGTAATTGAAATTATACCGTTATCTGCAGGATTTAATTTTCTTGAAACTATAGATTGTAAAGCTATAGCAACTTGAGAACCAACAGTTATAGCATCTACTCCCATATGAGGTAGCGCTGCATGCCCTCCTTTAGCTTCTATATTAATTTCAAATAAATTTTCACTTGCTGTTATTGCTCCTTTTCTTGTACCAAAAGAACCAACTTCCATACCAGGTATATTATGCATAGCATATACTTCATCTATAGAAAACTTTGTGAATAAACCCTCCTCAATCATAGTTTTAGCACCAAAGGTATTTTCTTCGTCAGGTTGAAAAATAAAATAAATAGTTCCATCGAAGTTTCCATGTTCTGCTAGATATTTTGCTGCACCTAACAACATTGTTGTATGACCATCATGCCCGCATGCATGCATTCTATTCTCTATTTTAGATTTATATGAAAACGTATTTATTTCATTAATCGGTAAAGCATCCATATCTGCTCTAATTCCTATACTTTTATTGCTTGTTCCTTTTTTTAATACACCAACAACACCAGTCTTTGCTATACCTTGATGAACCTCTATTCCAAATTCATTTAATAAATTTGCTACTTTATTAGAAGCATATACTTCTTCAAAACTTATTTGTGGATTCATATGTAAATCATGTCTCCAATCAACAAGTTGATTATGTAAGCTTTTAGTTTTCATATTTATTAAATATTATTAAATTCTTTAATTTGATTATCAAGAGAAAGCATATATTGAAAATGATCATTCCAAAAGTTTTGATTTTTTCTTTTTTCAAATTCTTCTATAGCAATTCCTTGCTGTTCTACCCAAGTATAGTATCCTAAGTTAAAAATTCTCTCTTTTTCCCTTTGATTAAGTTCAAGTGTATTGTCCGTTGTAGCACCTTTAAGGTATTGTCCAATAATTTCAGCACAAGAAAATTCGTCATAAATTCCAATAAATTCTTCTTTTGTCCTATCTAATTCTGAAAGATATAAATCTGCTCCATCTGTGGCAACAGTAATAATTGCATCATTTGAACCTAAATTCATGTACTTTGCAATTTTAATTGAAGCAAGAATATTAGCAATAGTTGAAAATCCAAATTCAGGCAGTCTATTAATAAAGTTTTTTTCAAAACCTTTTTTATTAATTAAATATTTTTGACCAATCTCAGTATTAAAAACCATATTAAGGTTATTTGTTGCTTTTTCAGAAATGCCAACAACAAAATCTGTATTCATTACATTGTGTATTAAAGGAACATGCTTGTCTCCTATACCTTGAATATTATGTTCTCCGTATCCATTATTAAGTAAAGTAGGGCATTCTGTTGCTTCAACAACTGCAATTTTTGAATTCAAATGATCTTTTAAATAATCTCCTGCAGCTAATGTACCACTTGATCCAGAAGCACTAACATAAAATTTTGCCTGTAAATCTGAATCACCCTTTACTTCTAAAAAAGACTTTTCAAAAGAAGGGCCCGTAACAGCTCGATGAATTGCATAGTTATAGTACTCATCAAATTGATTAATAATATCATTTTTACTATCTTTTTTTAATTCATTACATGCATCATAGATTTCTTTTACATTACTTTCAGTCCCAGTTGTTTTGATAATATCATTTTTGTCTTCTACCCATTCTTCAAGCCAAGAGAATCTTTCTTTGCTCATTCCTTCAGGTAAGATAGCTATACTTTTTAAACCAAGTATTCTTGATATTGCTACTCCCCCTCTACAATAATTTCCTGTTGAAGGCCAAACAGCTTTATTATTTTCAAAATCAAAAGTACCGTTTAAAATTCTTGGAAGCAAACATCCATATGCAGCTAAAACTTTATGAGCTGTAATAAGAGGAAATAATCTTCCAATATTAACAATTATTTTTGCCTCTACTCCTGTGAATTCACTTGGAAGTACAATGTGTTCAGGTACTTTAGAAAAATCAGAGTGATCTCTATTATTAAACCAATGCACTCTAAACAAATTAAGAGGATCAATTGCATCTTTATCGAGATTTTTAAGTTTTTTTCTAATAGATTCATCAATTAAATGAGGATTAGAAAGTTCTGAGATTGTAGGCAAAACTATATTTCTTTTTTTAAAATACTCAGATGTTTTTGTAATAATTGAATTATTCATATCTTATTCAATTTTAGTACCTAATTTTAAATTCATAGCTATTTCGTATGTTTGTCTAGCAATAGCTGTATCTTGAACACCAGTTCCAGTCAAATCACATACTGTTATATCTTCTTTGCTTTTTCTACCTAAACTAGGATCAAGTATAATATTTCCAAGTTCATAATATTTTTTATTTGAAGAAATTAAATTTTTTTCTATAGCGTGATGTAATTCACCTAAAATTTTTGTTTGAGGTAAGCTATCTGGAATATAAAGGTCACATTCTTTAATGATTACAGGATCTAATTCATTTTTTGATTCAGCATCAGAACCCATAGCAGTTATATGTAAACCTTTTTTTAACCATTCATTTTTTATTAAAGGAGATTTACTAGGAGTAGTAGTAACAAGTATTTCTGATTGATTAACAACTTCTTCCACAGAAGTGCAAGATTGAATATTAATATTTAAATTTTTAAGCTCATTGATAAATTTATTTATCTTTTCTTGATCTCTAGCCCATATGAATGCTGTTTCAATATCTCTAACCAAACTTAAAGCTTGAAGTTGTAACTTTGCTTGAATTCCTGCACCTATAATACCCGCTTTAGTTGATTGAGGATTTGATAAATATTTAGCTGCTATAGCACCTGCAATAGCTGTACGCACATCAGTTAAATATCCTTTGTCTAATAAAACTGATTTTAAAACGCCAGTTTCTGAGTCTAATAAAATCATCAATCCATTACTAGAAGGAAGTCCTAGTTTTGGATTATTAAAAAATCCTGAAGCTATTTTTATAGCATAACTATCTAAACCATCAATATATGCAGCCTTAACATCTGACTCACCATGATACTGCTCAATATCAAGACGCAAAATTGGAGGCATTGTAGTTTTCCCTAAAGCTAAATTTTTAAATGCATCCTCTATGATAGGTATAAGTTGTTCATTAAGCTCAACACATTTCTTTATTTCTTCTGAATTTAATAAAATTGTCATGAAATAATTTTTCCAAATAATTCTGAATCTATATTGCCTCCACATAGTAAACAAATTGTATTTTTACCAAAATGAGAAGATAACTGATCTTTTACTGCCATAATACTAGTAGCTGCTGCACCTTCAGTTACTAATTTATGTTTCTCAAAATTAAATTTTATACCCTCAGCAATTTTAGGCTCATCTATTAGAATAAAATCATCAATGACATCTTTGCAAATTCCAAAAGTATATTGATTTTCTAACCCAATGCTTCCACCAAGACAATCTGCAAGAGTTTCTTCTTCCTTAACATCAACTGGTTTACCAGCTTTTAAGCTTTCATACATTGAAGGTCCTCTTTTCATTGAAGTTGCAATAATTTTAACATTAGGTTTTTGTAATTTAATAGCAAGAGCTATACCACCTATCAGTCCTCCTCCTGATGTTGGAATTATGACAGAGTCAATATCTGGCATAGCTTCTAACATTTCTAAACCAACTGTACCTTGGCCTGCTATAACATCTAAATCATCAAATGGGTGGACAAGAGTTATATTATTCTTCTTAGCAAATTCTCTAGCATATAAATCAGCTTCATCACTATTATTTCCAATAATTTCAACTTTAGCGCCTAAAGATTCTATAGCTTTTTTTCTATGTTCAGGAACCATACTTGACATAAATATTGTTGATTTAATTCCTATTTGCTTCGCTGCATGCGCAACTCCTTTTCCATGATTTCCAGTAGAGACAGCTATTACTCCTTTATTTTTTTGTTCATTTGTAAGACTCAATAATTTATTGGTTGCACCTCTTAACTTAAAAGAACCTGTGACTTGCAAGCATTCAAGTTTTAAATAAACCTCTAAATTTTTAGAAAGTGCTAATGAATGTATTAATGGTGTGTAATTTATATAAGGAGATATAGATTTATGAGCTTTTTTAAAATCATCTAAATTTAACATATTTTACCAAAAGCTAATTCAATAATAATTTTCCAAAATTTGAAATCTTATTATTTATATTTATTGAGCGAATTGAGTCCCAAATCATTGATTGATTACTTGAAATAATTGTTTTCTTTATTTTCTCTTCAGCTTTTTGCAAAACTTCTACTATTCTTAAGGCCGTGCATGAAACAAATATTGCATCAGATCCTTCATGATTCATTTTACAAATAGTTTCAACTATATGATCAGGTTTAACCATAGCTATTTCAGAGTCATAATTCAAATTAAAAGAACTAAAATTCAATACTTCAATATTATTTTTTAACAAATAATTGAAAACAGATTCATTTACAGGCTTTGGATATGGTGTCAAAACTGAAATTTTTTTTATATTAAGTTTTTTAAAGGCTTTTAATGCAGCAGTGATGGGGGTGGTGACATATGTATTTGGTTTAGACTTTTTTATTTGATTAGCTATCAAATTTTCACCCATTGCTACGGTACCCGAAGTACAACCATATGCAATAGTATTTAATTCTTGATCAGGTAGAATATTCTTTGCAATACTTGGAAGATGATCAGACATTTTAAGATAATTTTCATGATTAAGAGGATTATTAAATGGTATGCGATTAACAAATATATCTAAGGGTAAATTATGACAAATTCGTCTATAATCTTGTTCAATTGTAAAATCTGTTGAAAGTGCAATTAATCCAATTCTTGGATTAGTTGCTGAATCCAACTCAGGTTTAATGTCTATTTGTGAAAACTTACTCATGATTGTTTTGGAAAATAATCTTCACATTCTCCTTCTCTATAAACATCAGTTGTTGCACAATGTAAACTCCCTCCAAAAGCATAAGCATCTCTAAAAGGGACTGGGACAACTGTCATTCCTAAATTTTCCATCTGCTTAATCATTTTTGTTTCACTTGCTTCAACACAAATAGTTTTTGGATTTAAAATTAACACATTCATTGACAACCAAATAGAAGAATAACACATTGGTGGTGGAGAATTATGAATTGAGGGCTCTGCTTCAATTATCTTCCATTTATTATTTTCAAAAATATTTCTCTGTTCATTTGAAAGTTTTCTATTAGGATTAATTAACATTACACCTGGTTTTATTGGAGTAAAGCAAGCATCAATGTGAGTAGGTATCAAATCTCCTGGTAAATTAATTTGATGAATTCTATGATTTGGAAAATGTCTTCTTAACCAATTTAATCCTTTTAGATTAGACGTAAAATTATTATGATAAAATAAATCTTTTCCAAATCTTAAAATTTCAGCAGCATCAAATAATGGCTCTTCTTCAGTTAAAATAAAATCACCTTCTTCAATTTTTTTATATCTTTCTTCAGTAGTAATACCTGCTGGTAAATAATTTTTTTTATAAGTTTTTTCTGATAGCCTTGGTTTTGGTGCTGCTTCCCATCGCATATTAGGATCTTCATTATAATATTTTTCTAAAAGTGGTCTGTAAGCTAGATACTCAAACCATCTACAACGATATGACATAGGGGCTTCCAACATTTCATTCCCAACAGTTAATATGACATCTCTTGGTGGCATACAATCAAACATGCCATCATTTTTCCAATCAGGAGTAGATATTGATTTACTAAAATCTATTGCAGTTGGTCTATCTACTTTAATATCAAATGACTCTAATATTTTGACAAAATTATTGAGTTGATCATTAGCTTTATTGATAGAATCTATTGTTCTAGGACCATGAGAACCTTTCATTCCACTATCTTCACTTATTTTAGGTTCTAGGGCAGGTTCCATTGGTGGTATGTTTGCTTTATCTGCAACACCAACTATTACATGTTTTAATTGATCCCATTCATTCCATGAGTTTACTATTGTCATTTTATCAGCATTAAATTATTATTTAAAAATCTAATAATTTAAATTTATATAAAAATATACATGGAATTAAAAAATAAATCTTTATTCAAGCAAGAATGCTTTATTGGGGGAAAGTGGGTAAAAAGCTTAAATAATGATACAATTCAAGTAGATAATCCTGCAACTCTCAAATCAATTGGTAATGTTCCTAAATGCGGAAAAGAAGAAACTAAAAATGCTATAGAGGCAGCTAATGATGCTTTTTTAAATTGGAAAAATAAAACCGCTAAAGAAAGATCAATAATATTAAAACAATGGCAAGATCTTATAATAAAAAATGTTGATGATTTAGCTCATATTATGACTGTAGAACAAGGAAAGCCTCTTGCTGAATCAAAAGGTGAAATTTTAATGGGTGCTTCATATATAGAATTCTATGCTGAAGAGGTAAAAAGAGTATATGGCGATATTATCCCTGATCCACTTCCAGATAGAAGAATTGTGGTAATTAAACAACCTGTTGGAGTGGTTGGAGCAATTACACCTTGGAATTTTCCTAGCACTATGATTACTAGAAAATGTGCTCCAGCTTTAGGAGTAGGTTGTCCTGTAGTAATTAAACCTGCAAGCCAAACACCTTTCTCTGCACTGGCTTTAGCTGTATTAGCTGAAGAAGCTGGCTTCCCACCTGGTGTTTTTAATGTTTTAACAGGATCTGCTTCTGAAATTGGCAAAGAATTAACTGAAAATCCTATAGTTAAGAAAATATCATTCACTGGTTCTACAGAGGTTGGAAAAATTTTACTTAAACAGAGTGCTTCGACCGTTAAAAAAGTATCTATGGAATTGGGAGGACATGCTCCTTTTATAGTATTTGAAGATGCAAATATTGATGAAGCAGTTTCTGGAGCTATAATGAGTAAATTTAGAAATTCTGGACAAACTTGTATATGTGCTAATAGATTATTTGTTCATGAAAAAGTTTATGAAGAATTTTTAGAAAAATTTGTAAAAAAGGTTGCAGAAATAAAAGTGGGAAATGGTCTAGAGGAATCTACTAATTCTGGACCTTTGATAGATCAATACTCTCTTGAAAAAGTTAAAGATCATGTTCAAGATGCAGTAAAAACTGGAGCCAAAATAGCTATTGGAGGAGATATTCATAAATTAGGTGGCAACTTTTATCAACCTACAGTTTTGTCAAATGTTACTAATAAAGCAAAAATAACTTATGAAGAAACTTTTGGTCCTGTTGCTCCAATTTATAAATTTTCTTCAGATGAAGAAGTGATAAATTTAGCAAATGACACACCTTATGGTTTAGCTTCTTATTTTTATGCTAGAGATATTGGAAAAATTTGGAAAGTTGCTGAAGCATTAGAATACGGAATTGTAAGTGTAAATACTGGATTACCAACAAAAGCAGAAATACCATTTGGAGGTGTAAAAGAATCAGGTTTAGGAAGAGAAGGTTCTAAATATGGATTAGATGATTATTTAGAAATTAAATATATTTCAATGGCAGGAATTTAAGATAGCCAAGCTGCCCCTCTTACGCCCCCAGAATCTCCGTGAATGTTTTTTACAACTTTTGTATGACAAACATCAGAAAAAACATATTCTTTTAGTTTGTTGTTTATTGTTTCATAAATATAATTAATATTGGACATTCCTCCTCCTAGTACAATTATATCAGGGTCCAAAACATTCACAACTATTGACAATCCTCTTGCTAAATGATCAACGTACTGTTCTAGGGCAAATTTTGATTTTTCATTATTTGGATAGTCTTTAATAATATCATGAGAATTTAAATTTGTTCCATGTCGAAGATTATAACAATTAGAAAAACCAGGACCAGATAGATAAGTTTCTATACATCCATCTCTTTCACAATAACATTTTTTATTAAATTTCTTTTCTTCTTCAGTTCTATTAGGTAAAGTTATATGCCCCCATTCACCAGCAATATTGTTTCTACCTTGAATAACTTTGTGATTAATTACAATACCACCTCCTGTTCCAGTACCTATAATAACTCCAAAAACTACATTTTTTCCTTTGCCCGCTCCATCCACGGCTTCAGATAAGGCAAAACAATTTGCATCATTTTCAAGAATTACTTTTCTTTTAAGAGTATTTTCCAAATCTATCTTTAATGGTTTTCCATTTAACCATACTGAATTTGCATTTTTTACCAAACTTGAATCATTAGATACACATCCTGGCATTCCTACTCCAATAGATTCAACATCACCGAAATCATTTTCAAATTCTTTAATCAAAGAAACTATACCATCCATAGTTCCTTGATAGTTTTTCTCAGTATTGATTCTTTTACGAGTTAATTCACTCCCTGAACTATCTATTAAAATTCCTTCAGTTTTTGTTCCACCTAAATCAATTCCTATTTTCACAAATTTTTATTATTTTTTCTTAACAAAATGCCAAATTAGTGGAGTAATGCATGCAGCTAAAGCAATTTTAACTGGTTCCGTAAACTTAAAAACTAAAAGACCATATTTAAAAGCATATTTATAGCCTTCACCTAAGTTAATTTGTTGTGATAATTCAGGATGATACTGATCAAACCAAAAACCCAACCAAATTAAACCAGGAATAAAAATAATTATTGTGCCAATAAAAATTGTAATTAAAGATTTAATAAAATTTTTATCATAATTTTTTTCAGCTAAATAACCTACAAAATAGCTTGCTATCAGCATTCCCAATAAATAACCTCCAGAAGGACCTATTAAATAATAAAAACCACTAAATGGTGGTTTTGCAAAAACAGGTATACCTATAATTCCTTGAAAAATATAAAGTGCAAAAGTTAGAAAAGCTAATCTGGAACCCACAGCCATTGAGAAAGTTAAAAGAACAAGGGTCTGTAATGTAACTGGTACTGGGGGAATTGGTATTGCTATTCTAGCAGATAAAGCATAGAGAATAGAGCCTATTAATATAATTAAAAGATTTTTTAAAATAGAATCAAATCTATTTAAAAAAACTATATTATTAATTAATAAATTTTGCATGGTTTAAATATATCATAAACTAAATTATTTTGAGCTTCAAGTATCACTTAAAAAATTATTATAATAAAAGAATTGAAGCCAAACCTAAAAAAGAAAGAAATCCAAAAACATCTGTTATAGTAGTCAAAATGACTCCTGAAGCCAGAGCTGGGTCAACTTTAAATTTATTTAATGTTATAGGTATCAGTATTCCAGCCATACCTGCTATTAATAAGTTTATTATCATAGCCATAGCAATAACAATTCCCAATAAATAATCTTCAAACCAATAAGAAGAAAGTAAACCAATAATTATTGCAAAAAT
>Ga0208261_1000618_pt1 | contig 13752 bp, 14 predicted proteins | sample Knorr_S7_td_DCM__FD_185595 | JGI IMG/M metagenome (GOLD analysis project Ga0208261, IMG submission 185595) | Marine microbial communities from Southern Atlantic Ocean transect - Knorr_S7_td_DCM_ad_131m_LV_B (SPAdes) (version 3) | ecosystem: Environmental > Aquatic > Marine > Oceanic | place...
GAGTTACCAGCCCACCACCCGTAGGTGACACCTGGATTTCCATAGGTCTGCATTAGAAGTGCTATTTTTCAAAACCGAACTGAGATTACTGCAAATTCATCAAATACTCATGCAAGAGAAAGAATCTGTAAATTTTTTTTATTATTCAAATCCAATACAACTAAAAAAAGAATTCAAAAATAAATTTTTTTAATGCATCAAAACAAAAACGAATGGTTAGCAAAAAATAAAAATATGCTGTCCTTACTGCTGAAAATTTATAATTAAAGAATTAATTGATACATCAAAAATTAAATTTATATCAGGCATTCAAAACGAATCAAGTCACAAGATCAATATAATCACAAGCAAATATGTAATTAATATAAAAGATCAATTTGGAATCTTTATTTACATCTATTAAATAATTAAATACATTGGAAAAACAATCATGGAATCCCAGAGATTTAAGAGTCTCGAAATGGAGACTGAAGACCATTATAGAAAAAAAGCAAATTCTTATAGAACATCTCCTGAATATGGAAAAATGATTTCTCTTTATCCAATTCTTGAGATGTCTATCAAAGACTGTAAAGGTGAAAGTCTGGTTGCCTAAGAATTCAAATCTTCAATAAATAATAATTTAAAACCTCTTGATTGTTTCTCTAAGGTGCTATTTGATCATTAGAAGTATTTTGATGTCTCCAATATTCAATAACTTCCTTGCAACTACTTATTAGATAAAAAACATTTTGCTTCCATGCTGAATTGCTAGGATCATTTGAACTTCTCCGATTAGTTCCTGGCTTTAAATAAGCAGCCTCTCTCAAAAGCTCTAAAATTTTTCATCAACTATATAATAATTCACAAGCTTCTTTATCTGATAACGACTTTGAATGTTCTATCATTATTGAATATGTCATTATCTTTTCTTAACTTAAAAAATTAATGAAAGAAAGTCACTAAAGATAAAAATATTAATTCAAACTAGAAGTGGGACGATCCAATAATCATTTTTTATATTAGAAGTTTCTAAATATAAAGATTTAATCATAACAAAACCAAGGCCTAATAGTTTTTTTAGTTATGGGTATTGTTAAGCCAGAGTCAATAGATATCTGTGAATTTATAGAGTTGCTACTTTCACCTTTATTATCACCTAAATTAGAAGAATTTAAATAATTTACTTCATCCCATCCAGATTTCCAATTAGCTGGATCACTTAATTCTGAATAAGATACTTTAACTAGCACACTTGAATCAATAACAGACATCATGATCACCCACCTAGTAGATAATTCACCACCATAATTTATTGCAACAAAATGTAGCTGACCATATATATATAACTTGCTTGTCCATGCTTTTACTGGAGGCCAATTCATTTAATATGCCAATTAAAATGTTAAATCTAATAATTTTTTTGAAGTAATTTTAATTTTATTTTTAAAAAAAGAAATTTCATGATTTGTTTTTTTTGATTTTAAAATATTCATCTCTAATCGATTTTAATAATGCCTTTTTTTTTCTCATCATTTCATCCTTTTCTTTTATATCCATTTCTAGTCTCTCCTCCTTGGTTAAATTCATCCAATTATTTATATCAAATTTATATTTTAATTTTTGCTTGATTGTTCTTTTCTTTCTTCTGAAAATAGATTTTAAGAACATTATTTTTGGGGAATCATAAATTCAATAACTATCTTAAACAAATTTTATTTTATTTAAACCTCAGCAATAGCAATATCATTTGTTATATAAATATTTTTTTACTTCCCTCACCCAACTTCCACAAATTCAAGCCCGTATTCTCTATTTCTTTTCGGTTAACAACTGATCTTGTATCAAAAACCCAAGCTGGTGACCTCATCAAAGAAGCTAAAGACATCCAGTCAAGTCCATAAAACTCCTCCCATGCAGTAAGAATTAAAACTGCATCAACATTTTTCAATGCATCTGGAATTGAACTTGCCATTCTCCATTTACCTTGATTATTAAATGAAAAACCTTCAAAATCCTCCTGTATTCTTTCAAATGAAACTTTAGGGTCATAAATTGACAATAGGGATCCTTCTTCAAGTAAGTCACTAGCTATCCTTATAGCTGGAGATTCACGAGTATCGTTAGTATTTGCCTTAAAAGAAAAACCAAGAATTGCTATATTTTTTCCATTAACCGTACTAAAAAGCTTCTCCAGAACAATTTTATAAATTCTATCTTGTTGCCATGTGTTAAGTAGCACTACTTGATTCCAATAATTAGCAACCTCTGGCAAACCAAAATATCCACTTAAATAAACTAAATTCAAAATATCCTTTTTAAAACAACTCCCACCAAACCCTGGCCCTGCACTAAGAAATTTATTTCCTATCCTTTTATCTGTTCCTATTGCTTTTGCAACGTCCTGAATATCAGCGCCTGAAGCTTCACACAATGCTGAAATAGAATTTATTGAACTAATACGTTGAGCCAAGAATGCATTAGCAACTAATTTTGAAAGCTCGCTGCTCCACAAATTTGTACAGATTATCTGTTTGCGAGGAACCCAATTCAAATAAATATTTACTAAAGCTTCTACAGCGTCAGAATCCTCTCCACCAATTAAAACTCTATCAGGTTTTTCCAAATCATTTATTGCGGTCCCTTCAGCCAAGAATTCAGGATTAGATAAAACGGAAAAAGTTTTTGCAATTTCATTTTTTTTATGATTCTCTCTATTAGTTGTCTTAAGTATTTCTTTGATTGCTTGTGCAGTTCGAACTGGAAGAGTACTTTTTTCTATTACTATCGTATGTCCATTTGCGTATTTAGCAACTTGTCTTGCACTAGTTTCGACCCAACTAAGATCACTCGCTTGACCAGCCCCAAGACCTTTTGTTTTTGTTGGAGTATTGACTGAGATAAAAATCATATCTGCCTCAGATATTGACTTTTTCATATCTGAACTAAAAAACAGGTTTCGTCCTCTTGTTCTTGCAATTATCTGATCTAATCCAGGTTCAAATATTGGCAATTTATTGAGATCGCTATTATTCCATGCAGCAATTCTTTCTTTATTTATATCAACGACCCTAACTTCTAAATCAGGACATTTGTCTGCAATAACAGACATAGTTGGACCTCCAACATAACCAGCGCCAATACAACAAATTTTTTTGATTTTATTAGAGCTCATATTTAAGGAATTAATAATTTTATTAATCAATCAATTTTTTAATTAACTGATCTAGATCCTCTCTTGAAAAATTATATTCCTCATTACTCTTGTCCTTTTCTTTATCTCTTAACTTCTTAATCAAAAATTGACCTTTTGACACCTCATCCTCACCAATAACCATTGCCCATTTAGCCATACTTTTATCTGCTCGTTTAAATTGTTTAGAGAAAGAAGAGCCTGAGTAATCCAATTCAATAGATAAATTTGCAGATCGTAACTTACAAGTAATATTCAGGGCAATTTGTTCAGCTTTTTGACCTCTATGAATTATATAAACATCTGGAGATTTTGAATTTAAAATATTATCTCCAGCAAGAATTATTAATCTTTCCATCCCAATTGCCCAACCAATTGAGGGCGTTTTAGGACCTCCAAATTCACTTATCAAGGAATCATAACGTCCTCCTCCGCAGACTGTTGCTTGAGATCCAAGATGATCACTTGTTATTTCAAAAGCTGTATGAGAATAATAATCAAGTCCCCTTACCAAATTATTATTTATTTTATATGGAATATTAATATTATCGAGTAACTCCTGTAAATAATCAAATCTAGTTTTACTCTCCTTAGATAAATAGTCACTTAAAGAAGGAGCATGATTTAAAAGTTCTTTTGTAGAATTGTTTTTACTATCTAATATTCTCAAGGGATTAACATTTATTCTTTTCTGGGAATCTTCATCTAACAAATCAAATCTCTCATTAAGCCAATTTTTCAACTCTTCTTTGAAAATATTTCGATCTTCATTACTTCCAAGACTATTAAGTTCTAAAGTCAAATCATTAAGACCAACTTCCTTTAAAAAGTTCCAAGCAATTGAAATAACCTCAGCGTCACTCATAACAGAAGCTAATCCAACAAATTCAACTCCAATCTGATGGAATTGCCTTTGTCTTCCTGCTTGAGGACGCTCATAACGAAACATTGGTCCTCTATACCAGAGCCTTTGAGGGCCATTATTCAATAATCCATGTTGAACAATTGACCTCGCCACAGAAGCAGTACCTTCAGGTCTCAAAGTGCAAGAACGACCCCCTCTGTCTTCAAAGTTGTACATTTCCTTACCCACAACATCCGTATTTTCTCCAATCCCCCTTGAAAACAATTCAGTTTGCTCAATAATCGGTGTTCTAATTTCTTGAAGCCCAGCTCGACTAAAATGGTCCAGAGCAATTGATTCGACCTTCTGCCAACACTGACTTTGCGCTGGCAAAAGATCTACCATGCCTCTTAAATTCTTGAGATTGGTCAAAGTAGCTTCGGCAAAATTATTTGTTATTTCTTTAATAGTAATTGTTTGCGTAAACTGGCAGATCAATATTTCATCCCTGAGTTATCCCAAATAAATTAAAAGCTAACTCTAAAAGGGAAATGAGTTAATCTTCGAATCGTGTAGCACCTGAATATCTAATCAACCAAAAATTTACTCTTCTTCTAACTTTAAAAGGCATTTCATTTTGGAGTTGAATTAATTCAATAGCTCCAAGTCTTTTTAGTTCTCTTGATTCAAGACTCCACATCTTTTCAGCTTCACAAATTAAACGAGCCCAACTTCTCGAGTGCTGCCATTGTCTGAGACGTTTTTTCAATTCATTACCATGAGTATTACTTTCAACAGAAGAACACTGCTCGACTATATTTTTCTTAGTGAAAATTTTTCTCATAGATGAATCATTGAGAAAGCTTTAGGAAATTCATTACTTAATACATTAAATATATAGCAAAGATTTGGAATGAGTACTTTATGAAAAATCAACCTCAATTTAAAAAATCAACTTCATGCACTGGAAATTCTAATTTTTCCATATCCCGACGACTCATTTTTCTAGACCAAGCCCTCTTGATTGGATCATTCCACCCAAAGCCAGCCTTTTTTGCTAAATGTCTCTCATCGTAAGAGATCTCTGCTCTAACAAGCACTTTTGGTTCAAGCGCTCTAATCAAAAGCTTTTCAAGTTCAGTACATCGCTTGAAGACCTCTGCCAAATATATGCAATCTGTCAAAGCTCTATGAGCATTCCAGACTGGGATTCCATAAGCTAGGGCTAGATCTCTTACTGAAGGGCGAGTCTTCAGTTGCCTATCAGCCGGCCAAGAAATATCGTCCATAGAACAAATCCATTGTTTATCAATCTGAGGTAATCTATTAAGACCAAACCATTTCATATCAAATTCTGCATTGTGAGCAACAATCACATCTGATACTTTGACCAAAGATTCAAAATATTTAATCGCTTCCAACAGGGGTTGAGGCAATCTAGTTATTTCAGCAGGTATATTGTTTATTTTTTCTGCGTTATTGCTTTCAACTGGTAAAAGAAAAGATTGCTGGGCTAACACTTCTCTACTTTTAACATTAAATAGTATCGAACCAACTTCAAGACAATCATCATTTTTATTATCAAGACCAGTAGTTTCTGTATCCAAAATCAAAATATTCACAGGTGGATGTTGGCTATTTAAAATTTCAAACTGTTCTTCGTTTGATTTTTTTAATCTTTTCAGACCTTGATCTTTCTCTTTTTCATTAGCAACTTCTCTAGTAGCTCCATTTAGAAAGTCAAGTTGCTCACTCTCTTTCTGATGATTTTGCTCTTCTTTCACATTAAAATTAATTTGTCTTGGTTCTATTATCATCAAAAAAAGAGTTGAAAAAAATTTAGGAGAACATTAGAAACAAAAGACACTTATATTTATAATCATTTTCTATTTCTCTTTTAAAGTGATTATTCATCAATGAGCACAATTAGACGTATAAGTGATGTTTTTTGCCAATGGCCATCAAGGCCAATTGGTCTTATAGAAATAATTGGTGGTAGCTATATTTCAATAAGACCAGAAGTTACATACAAGAGACTTATTTCTAGGCTTTTACAAAGAAATTTTGCAGTGCATTCATGGGGCTATATTCCTAACTTCGATCATCAAATTCAAGCTAATCAAGCGTGGAAACAATTTCGTCTATCTCGGAAATTTCTTGAAAAAAGAGTAGGCATAATTCCAAAGTCAATAAGATTAGGACATAGTCTTGGATGTAAATTACATTTGCTATCACCTGATGGAGGTAGAAATTGCAATGGCTTAGTAGCCATTAGCTTTAATAATTTCAAGGCAGCTCAATCTATACCTATGCTTAAGAAGATGTCTCAGAGACTAAATTTTCAAACTGAATTTAGTCCTAGTCCATTCGAAACATTAAATCTCATAACAGAACACTATGAGCAAATAAATAACCTATTAATCAAGTTTAAAAATGATGCTCTTGATCAAAATAATTTATTAATTAAATCATTAAAAGAAAGACATTCAGATAAATCTGAGCTTATGCAGCTTGATGGTAATCATCTCACTCCAGTAAGCCTAGGCCTAAGAGAAAAGTTACTAAACAAAAATTTTCAAATCACTTTAAAATATCAAAATATTGATTTAATAGCCAATCAAATAACTCATTGGGATATTTGATTTTAACTTCTTAATTTATCTAAGACCGATCTATCCTCAAGAGTACTAGTATCTCCACTAATTTCATCACCTGAAGCCAATGCTCTCAAAATTCTGCGCATTATTTTTCCACTTCTCGTTTTAGGAAGAGCATCAGTGAAAGTAATCACATCAGGTTTAGCAATAGGGCCTATTTCATTCACAACATGTTTTTTTAATTCTGCGTCAATATTTTCATTGGATTCTGCTTCGCTTTTTAAAGTGACAAAGGCTACGATTGATTCGCCTTTCAAATCATCAGGTCTACCCACCACTGCTGCTTCAGAGACCAATTCATGACTTACTAAGGCTGACTCTATTTCCATTGTGCCAAGCCTATGACCAGAGACATTGATAACGTCATCAACTCGACCCATAACCCAAAAATAACCTTCATCATCTCTGCGAGCTCCATCTCCAGCAAAATAAAAATGCTCATTATTTGAAGGTTTTAAATATTCCCAGTAACTCTCTCTAAATCTTTTTTCATCTCCATAAACATTTCTCATCATTCCAGGCCAAGGCTTTTTAACAACCAAGTATCCACCTTCATTATTAGCTACAGAATTTCCGTCTGAATTGACGACATCAGCCTCAATCCCAGGTAAAGGGAAAGTTGCTGATCCTGGCTTGGTTGGGGTGGCTCCAGGAAGAGGACTAATCATTACTCCACCAGTTTCTGTTTGCCACCAAGTATCCACTATTGGACATTTCCCTCCTCCTATAATATTTCGATACCAAATCCAAGCCTCTGGATTAATGGGCTCTCCAACAGTTCCTAAAAGTCTCAAACTAGATAAATCATATTGATCGGGAATACTATTTCCCGCTTTCATAAAAGCTCTTATAGCGGTTGGAGCAGTATAAAATATAGATATTTTGTGCTTCTGAATCACATCCCAAAAAGCCCCTGGATTTGATGGTCTAGGAACTCCTTCATACATAACTGTTGTTGCTCCGTTAGATAGCGGACCATAGACGATATAACTATGTCCCGTTATCCAACCCACATCAGCGGTGCACCAATAAATATCATTTTCACGAATATCAAAAATCCATTTGAAAGTTAAGTGTGACCAAAGATTATAACCAGCAGTTGTATGTACTACTCCTTTTGGTTTACCTGTTGAACCAGAAGTATATAAAACAAATAAGCAATCCTCACTATCCATTTGTTCTGACAGACATTCTTCTGATTGACTTTCTACAATTTCATGCCACCAATAATCTCTACCAGTTTTCATGGTAATAGATTTTTTAGTTCGTTGAACAACTAATACTGATTCGACCTTTGGACAAGCACCTCCTTCCAAAGCTGAGTCAACAGCATCCTTTAAAGGAATTACTTTATCTTTCCTAAAGCCACCATCAGCAGTAATTATTGCTTTTGCCTCTCCGTTAATCAATCTGTCTCTCAGAGCCTCGGAGGAAAAGCCTCCAAACACGACTGAATGTGGCGCTCCAATCCTTGCACAAGCAAGCATTGCAATTGCCGCTTCTGGAACCATAGGCATATATAAAGCAACAAGATCTCCTTTGCAAATTCCTATAGATTTAAGTGCATTAGCAGCTTTGCAAACTTCTTTATGTAGTTGTTTGTAGGTATATTTTTTTTGGTCGCCTGGCTCACCTTCCCAAATTAAAGCTATTTTATTAGCTTTTGAACTATCTAAATGGCGATCTAAACAGTTATATGAAATATTAGTTTTGCCTCCATCAAACCATCTTGCAAATGGTGGTTTGGACCAATCAAGAACTTTATCAAAAGATTTAAACCAATGTAATTCTTCTCTAGCAGCATCGCCCCAAAACTTATTTGGATCTGATTTAGCCATCTCTGACATTTCCAAATATTTAGAAATGGATGAGATTCTACTTTTACTCGCAAACTCATCAGAGGGATGAAAAACTCTCTGTTCCTGAAGAACTGACTCAATAGAGTTAGAATTTTCTGAATTCATGAAAGATAAGAACAACTTTTCATTTATTGCATTCAAGCTATTTCTGACCAAAAGTCTTGAATAGTTAAACTCTTGTTTAAAACAAATTCATAATGAAAAAAAATTGGAATTTCCCCAAAGCATTTTTATTCGATCTTGATGGGGTTCTCATCGATTCAGAACCACTACATGGACAAGCATGGAAAGAAACCGCTGCACTTTTTGACCTGAATCTATCTCATAGCCAACTAAAGCTCCTAAGGGGTAGAAGAAGAATTGATTGTGCAAATGAACTTGTTAAATTAATTTCAAAGACCGTTAAGACAGAAGAAGTGCTAAGGATACATAAGCCCATATCAAAACGACTCATCCTTACGGCACAAGCAATGCCAGGCAGTAAAAGTCTAGTCAAAAAGTGTCATCAAAATAATATTCCAATGGTTTTAGTAACCAGTAGCAGTTCTGAATCTCTGAAAATAAAAACTTCACACCATGAATGGATGAATCTATTTTCTAATACGGTTCTTGGTGATGACAAATTACTAACTCAAGGGAAACCTGCCCCTGATCCATACCTTTTAGCTGCTAAAAAATTAAATATTACTCCTCAAGAATGTTGGGCTGTTGAAGATTCAATATCTGGAGTAACTTCAGCTCTAGGGGCAGGTTGTTTTGTTTTATTTTTAAAAGAAAAAAGTGATCAATTAGAAAAAAAAGAATTTTTTGAAAAAGACACTAATTTAAAAAAAATCAACCATTTAGAAGAAATCGAGCAAATGTTAAATGAGCTTCAAATTAATAAAGCCGGCTAATAACGAATTCAGGCAATTCAAGTAAAGCTTTTTTTGATGGTGAATCTGGTAACCAAGAAATTGAATCTTTTGACTCAGATGCAAATTTTTCGGCTAATTCTCTTGATTTTTGAATCGCACTTGAATCTCTCACGATAGATAAAGCTTTATCAAGATCATCTTCTCTTGAAAATTTACGATTAATCAATTCACTAAGAATTGGATTTTCCTCGAAAGCATAGAAAACTGGAGCAGTAAGGTAGCCACTCTGAAGGTCACTTGCCGCAGGCTTTCCTAATTGTTTATCATTACCGGTAAAATCGAGAATATCATCAACAACTTGAAAAGCTAATCCAAGTTGTCTTCCGAAAAAATAAAGTGAATTTAAGCTGTCTTGATCTACATCAGATAAAACACCAATAGCCTTTGAGCTATTAGCAATAAGAGAAGCGGTTTTACAGTAACTTTTTTCTAAATAACTCTCAAACGATTGACTTGAATCAAATCTATTAAGGCCTTGTTTAATTTCACCTTCAGCCAGGTCCATAATCACTCTACTTAACAATTTAACAACATCTAAGTTCTCAAGATTTGCCAAATGCCAACTCGCTTGTGCAAACAGGAAATCTCCTGCGAGAACAGCTATCCTAGGATCGAAGCGACTATGAACAGTTTCAACACCTCTTCGAGTATCTGCTTCATCAACGACATCATCATGAACAAGAGATGCGGTATGTATCATCTCGGTTATTTGGGCCAATTTTCGATGCTTTAAAGGAAGATCCTTTTCAATTGTTAAAGCTCTTGAAATTAATAGAACAATTCCTGGTCTTAAACGCTTACCCCCTGCACTAAAGAGGTGTTCTGCAGCCGCCTGCAAGATTGGGTGTCCTGCACCAATAAGACTGCGAAGATCTGAAAGCAATGCTTCTAGATCAAGTTCTACAGGTTGAAGAATTTCAGTGGCTGTGATCATAAAACCGCTCTACTTTTTGATATTAAGAGACGCAACCCTTCTTCTGCAGTGAAACGAGATTAACTTGAGGAAAAATATTTAACCAATGCTTGGATTTAATAGCAAATTTTTTAGGATCGGAAGTTACACAAAACATTGAATCAACTAAAAAATTTTTCTTTGCAAATTTGCTTGTTGATGAATCCAAGAATAACTTTAACTTCAACGATAAAGCTTCAGCAGGATCAATCAATTTGACCCTAGAGGGTAATAACTCAGCAAGCAAAGGACTTATAAGAGGATAGTGACTGCAGCCAAGAATTAAAGACTCAATTTTTTGTTTCAGGAGAGGTTGTAGATATCCAATGGCGATATCAGAAATCTCATTTGAATTAATTTTATCCATCTCAATCATTGGCACAAATTCAGGACATGGTTGTTCCATCACAAAAGTTTTTGGTTTAAAGCCCAAAATAGCTTTTGTATATGCCTTTGTTTTAACCGTAGAAGGAGTTGCGAGAACACCCACCCTGGATTCTTTAATAGTTGAGGAAGCCGACTCAATTAAGTCAAAAACAGGGACATCTAATTTATTTTTAATTACATCCAAGGCAATTGCATTTGTTGTGTTACAAGCAACCAAAAGGCCATCGATACTTTGCTTATTAAACCAAGATGAAATTTCTTCAGCAATTTGTATGATCTCGTTAGATGTCTTTACTCCATAGGGAATTCTTGCTGTATCAGCCAAATATATAAATGAAGTATTGGGACATAATTCAACAACCTTTTTTAAAACTGTGAATCCTCCTACACCACTATCGAACAATCCGATTCGCATATTTAGTACGATACTTTGAGGTAATTAAGTATCCCTTTAGCAATAGCAAAAGCCATTTTATCTCTGTAAGCTTTTTGACGTAATAATGCAGCATCATACATACCAGTAACAAATCCAATTTCTACTAAAGCAGCAGGCATAGATGATTTTCTAATTACATAAAAGCGAGATCTTTTAACCCCTCTATCTGGACTTTGATAAGAAGAAATTAAAATTTGTTTGTGAATATTTTTTGCTAAAGACTGTCCTTTAAAGCCAGAGTAATAATAAGTCTCTAGACCATTAATATCCTTTCGTTTACCTCTTGTTGCATTTGCATGAATACTCACAAAAGCATCTGCTTTAAAATTATTAGCTTTCGCAACTCTTGGTTGTAAGTCCAAGGTTCTCTCATCGCTTCGAGTAAGTATTGTTTGAACACCTTTATTTGATAGAAATTCTGAAACATTCTTTGACACCTCTAAGACGATATCAGTCTCTCTTAATCCATTTATCCCAACCGCACCGGGGTCTGAGCCACCATGACCTGGATCAATCACAACTTTATACTTTCCATATGGAACATTTGGCAAAGAAGAAATATCAAAATCTTGAATATTTATTTTTTCAAAAGTTCTTTTTATAGAATTTCTTAAAATATTACCTTCTCCTATAGAACTGAGAGAATTACTTTCTAAACCAACAAATTTCATCTCCCAATTATTTGAAGAGAGACCAATTAATTTTAATTTTGAAGGTTCTAATTCAACTGAAGGTGAAAACTCAATAACAAGTCTTGTCTTTCCTTTAGAAGGCTTACCCAATCTGATTTCCTTTACTGATCCATTGCCTTTCAAAGTTCTAGGTCGGCTTAATTCTCCAGGGAAATCAATCCATACCCTCTCGCCTTTATCGTTAGTTGATGATTGAAAAAAAGCATCTAATTTTGTCCCAGAAGAAGTTCTTAATTTAAGGATCCCATTACTAGTTATTGCCCAAGCTGCAAGTGCACTAGCAGATCTAAGAGGTAAAGAAAGAAAGAAATTGGAACAAAAAATTACCCCTGAAACTAATGCTAACTTTGACTTTAAAGATTGATCCTTAAACATCAAACAAAAAGCTCTGTTTTTCGATGTTTAAGGCTTGGCATTTGTCCTCTAATTCTCTTTACTCTCTCTTTATCAGCGGGGGCGATTGCAGCGCCTTGTACAACTCCTGCATCTGCTAAAACCGTGCCCCACGGATCAATAACCATCGCATGTCCATGACTTTGACGTCGACCATAGTGGCGGCCAGTTTGAGCGGGTGCAACAACATAAGCTGTATTTTCAATAGCTCTTGCTTGAAGCAAGACCTGCCAATGATCTTTTCCAGTAAAAGCAGTAAAAGCAGCAGGAATCATTAACAAATCTGCGCCTTTATTGACCAAATCTCGATAAAGTTCAGGGAAGCGAACATCGTAACAAATAGATAATCCTATTTTGCAAAGGCCAGGCACATCAACCACTGGTGGCGATTCACTACCAGAAACAATCGTTTCAGATTCTCTATATGTATTGCCTTCAGGAAGGTCAACGTCAAAAAGATGAATCTTGTCATATTTTGCTAAGGATTGGCCATCCTTACCAAATAACTCTGCTCGATTCAAAGTTCTTAATCCATCGCCAGCGGGTACAGGAAAACCACCTCCAAGCAAAACGACTTGATATCTCCTTGCCATTGTTACTAAAAAACTATTGCATTTTTCATAGATTGAGGAAGCAATTTTTAGCTTTTTCTGATCCTCCCCCAAAAAAGCAAAGTTTTCAGGAAGTCCAACAAGATCAGCCCCCCGCCTTGACGCTAACTCAATTTGTTCTTCTGCAGCATTGAGATTTGCGTCTATATCTGAGGTACTTGTTAGCTGTAAGGCCGCAGCCAAAAAATCTGACACTGAGTTAAAAAACGAAAAATAATTTAAAAGTTAGTTTGAGCGAAGTACGCCCATTTCCATTTGTTGTGGAATAACAGAAAGGTTGTCCAAAGAAGCGCAACATGCAAAATCATCTTCATGATTACCTATTCCTGCAAGTCTTTGTCCATGACTTGCAATACGTAAACATCCTTCAACATCATTCTCCCAAGTTTTCCATAGTGCGAGTGAAGCCATCAATTCATCATTTTGTACTTGAACCGAATCTAATTGATCGATCAGAAGTGAAGCCAAAGCACCAGCTGCCAAAGAATCTTCCAACGAATAGGAACCTTCCCACCCACTACCAACTATCCAAACTTCTTTGGGATTATCACTTTTCAATCTTTCAGCAATAGCTTTTCTATTTGGAAGTGCCATTGTATATAAACTTTTAGATTCCCTAACACGATGAAGTGACCTGGTTCCATTAGTAGTACTCATAAAGACCCTCTTACCTTTTACCTTCTCAGTTGTTACTCCCAATGGAGAATTCCCCAAGTCAAATCCATCCAATTTCTTTCCCCCTCTCTCACCCACAAGAATTTTATCTTTGGCCAGGAAAGACTTGGCCTCATCTTTTAGTTCATCAACATCTGCAAACACCTGAACTGAATCA
>Ga0208261_1000619_pt1 | contig 13738 bp, 10 predicted proteins | sample Knorr_S7_td_DCM__FD_185595 | JGI IMG/M metagenome (GOLD analysis project Ga0208261, IMG submission 185595) | Marine microbial communities from Southern Atlantic Ocean transect - Knorr_S7_td_DCM_ad_131m_LV_B (SPAdes) (version 3) | ecosystem: Environmental > Aquatic > Marine > Oceanic | place...
AGCCTCAATGCGATCGTTTATTACTCCTAACCTTTTACTAAGGTTTTGAATTGTACCGGCATCTACTTTCATATCAATTATTGTTTTTTTCTTTTGCTTTCGTAATTCGAACTCCTTTTGGTCAATTTCTCTTTGCTGCTTTTTGAAAACAACCTGACGTTTCCTTGGCTTCATTTCATACTCATCGCGCTGATTAAATTGAAAATTTAATTCGCCAGTAGTTTCGTCTTGGTCTTCAATGTGGTGATCAATATCTTTTTCAAAATCCTTGATTCTTGATTCGCAGAGACTAATGCTGTCTTTTAATTTGCGTAGTTCTTGTTGTTCTAATTTTTTTTCTCTTCCTGTTTCCTTTAGTTTCATTCGCAACTTTTTCTCTGTTACAGCTGATTTCTTTTTCTTTGCATTAATTGGGGCGTTCAGTTTTTTTATCTTCTTTTCTATTAGGTCTACCTCAGTATATATAGGCATAGCTTTACTTTGTTGCTTTTTTAGATCTTTATCTGCTTTTTCTAAATCTGTTCTAGTCTTTTTTTCATCATTATTATATTCTGTTGTTAGATGATTAATATCTTGAATGTTTGTTTCTAAGGCATTATTCGCGACTGCAATATCTTTTAGGTAAGTTTGCTTATTGCGCATTTGTTTATCTATTTCTACAGCTAAGGCCTCAGGGTCTTTAAATGCTCTTATCATTTTATCTAATTGAATTACATCTTCTCTTGATTTATTTATAGCAGAATTTATTCGTTCACGGTCTTCCAGCATTGCTTCTCTATTCTTTAACAGCTTTTTCTGCTGTTTTGTTACATTCATAGCTTTAAATAAGTCTGCATAAAGCCCATCAATGTCTTCTACCGCTTTTCCAACGGTTCGCTGTGCAACGGTTGATAAGTTATTAATGTGACTGCCCGGGCCGCCGAGGTATACATTGTCAATCTCTAGTACTTTATTAGAAATTGTGCTTCTTACATCTGAAAAATATTTCATTGAATTATCAAGTTCTTTTGAAAACTTAGCAACAGGAATAGATAACAACTGCTGAGCATCGCCCCAGGGTATGCTATCGCCTGTATCTATTATGCTTTCATCCATCCCTATCCCATAATTCAGGAGAAAATCCTCAGCAATTTCTCTATCTACATCAATAACTTTTCGTCCAACTTTAAACATTTTACATAATGGTAAATAAAAGTCCCTCACGCCTACCCAAAAATATCTTGATTCGACTAATTGTTGATTTTGAATAAGGGCTAAATTTGTTCTTCTTTCATCTATATATATCATTAAGGCGTTACCAGAGCCCGTTGTTCCTGCGCCATAACTATATATATTGTGTAATATTTTTGGAAAGGCCGTTGAATATCGTGGCTGTATACCTGCCGCAGTAAGGTTGGTGTAATCATTTTGGACTGTTCCACCCAAAGCTGAGTAGCATACTACAGCATTATTTTCATATTTATCATTTAAAGACCAATCAACTATAGACTCTTCTAATTTCAAATTATATGATTTAGTTAAGTTGTAGTATAAATAATCCTTGAAGTCTTTTTTTGCACCGCCTTTTGGGGTTGCAACAAAAGTCATTTCATAATTATATCGTGTAGAATACAATGCTAAATAATGACTACTTGTTTTTTTAGGGTCTACATAATTTGCATATACATGCTTAATTAAATCAGGGAGAGTCTTTATTGCATGTCCATTATATTGATAAGGTAGGTCATAAATCTTTGTTTGTTGAATCTCAAAAGTATCAAGTTTTCTAGTGGCTTGAAGAAAGGTAACGTTGTCACCTGTGTGAATAAATGTCATGGCCTGGTTCAAGCCATTTAGATTCATTTTTAATGATTCCAAGATTCTAGTAGATTGCTTTTTAGGCTTAAATCTTTTAATAGGCGCAGCAGATTCAGGGGCTTTCTTTTTTTTCTTTTCCGCCTCTACCCTTCTGTCTACCGCTTTTCTCCTATCTGCTAATACTCTTTTATCAATACCCTTTCTTCTTTCAGTTCCTGATCTTTTTTCTCCGCCTTCAAAATTTCTTTTTTGTCTTATTCGTCGTTCTTTGCCTACCCGTCTTTCAAGGGTTGCCCGCCTATCACCACCACGTCTTCGATCAGCTATAATTCTAACAGGGGCTTCCCCTGTTTGTGCTTTTGAATCTGAGGTTTGAGAACCAGGTTGAGTAGAAGGTGAGTCAACTGATAAAGGTTGTGGAATAGGTTTTCCTTTAGCTTTTAATAAAGAAGCTAATAAAGGATTGTCATCAGAGTCGCTGGAGTCACTATCTTCTTCTTCGGGCGTTATAGAATCTGCATCAGGCAAGTCTGTGTCTGTAACGCTTGTGGATTTATCGGTTTTCTTATCAGCAGCCAAAGGAGATGGCTGATCACCTAAAAGTGATGGGTCAATTTCAAAGTGTTTAGCTGCATTAATAAATTTATTCTGTGTAATCCCTTTAACTTTTTCAGATTCGGCTATAATTAAAATACCAGAGGATTTTAGCTTTTTTATATGATAGTAAATTTTATCCTTAGGAAAGTTAATTTCATCGGCAATAGCAGAAGCGGTAAGTGGTTCATCATAAAGCACATCAATTATTTGCTTACGTATAGGGTCAGAGATAACCTTTAATAATTTGATATTATCAATACGTATTATATCTTTTTGATCCGAGGTCATAATAACTATATGTAAGGTATCGTCCAGAATACCTGGTTAAACATTAAGCCTCTTATGTGGTGCTTATAGCTCATTTATATATGTGGTCTCCGCAAAAATCACTTAATTATAAGTAATTTTAGCAAATTTATGTGAAAATAGTGTAATTAGACAAGAACTGTTTAAATTTATTTTAACATTGTAATTTTTAAGAGCATTTAAGAAATACATTGTTTAAACATTGGCATAGGTCTGTAGAATGTTATAAATATTTATGTTTTTCATATAATTACAATGAAAGAACAAAAGGTATTTACTCTCTATAAAATTTATGATCTGTAAATATTGATCTGTAATAATTAACGAAAAAATAATTTACAATTAGAAATAAGGAATAATAGATAATAACATATTGTAAAAGTTTATAGTCTGAAGTATAAATGTAATCAATATGTAAATAATGCAAAATTATTAAAATAATTTAACTAAAAGAGCTTTTCAACGTTTTCTGGGGGTCTGCCTATCACCGCATCGTTATTTTTAACAATTATAGGCCTTTCCAGTATTTTTGGATGATTAACTAATAATTCCAAAATTTCATCACTATTCATACTGCTTATATTAACATTTAGAGTTTTAAAATATTTATCGTTTGTTCGCACTAGCTCAATTGGCGTGATTGCCAATATTTGACATATATTATGCAATTCATTATGACTAATAGGTTCTTTTAAATATTCAATAATTGTAAAATTTATATTATTGTCACGCAATAATTGTAGGACCTTCCTACTTTTACCTCATCTGTTGTTGTGAAATACAGTTATACACATACTATACACTCCTCTTATATTATTTCACAATACTCATTAAAGTTTTTCTTTTTTAATATAGGAACCCGGGCATCTTTATCGGGCAGCCCCACGGGTATTAGCAAATACGCTCTTTCATTTTCTGGCCTATTACATATTTTTTCTAAAAAACCCATTGGTGAAGGGGTATGTGTAAGGGCAACTAACCCTGCATTATGAATAGCGGTTATTAAAAAACCACATGAAATACCCACAGATTCGTTCACGTAATAGTTTTTATATTTATTACCATTATCTAAATCATATATTTGTTTAAACACAACAATTAAATACGGCGCTATCTCTAAAAAGTCTTTATTCCAATCAGTCCCAAATTTATTCAAATCATCCAACCAACTTTGTGGTGCTCTTTGTGTATAAAATGATTTTTCTTCTTTTTCTGCTGCTTTACGTATTTTCTTTTTTACATCTGCATTCTTTATAATGCTAAAGAACCATGGTTCTTTATTTGCCCCAGATGGTGCGCTAGCTGCCATAGATATTATGTTTTCAATTATTTCTACCGGGAACTGAGTTTTCGCAAACTTTCGTACTGATCTTCGGGTCTTCATTTTATCTTTTAACTCGTTTGATTTTGCTAACTTTTCTGCATTGTTAATGCCGTTTTCCTTGTATTTTTTAAAACTCATACTATTTTTAAATTTACAACCATATTATTACTACATCACAGTTGTCTGTAAATTATTACAGACCTTTTTACCCTCTATAACCTATAATTCTATTTACTCATTATTTTATTACGGCATTGATACTGTTGATATTTCACGCTAAAATTGACTAATCTATTTTTATAGAATAATCTTGTTTATCATACATTTACCAAACCAGCGCCTCTTTTTATGCCTTTAGACCAAGGCACTATTACTGTTATTGTTGGCGCTCAATGGGGTGATGAAGGTAAGGGTAAAATTACAGATTTCTTTTCTGGCGACTCTGATTATGTGGTTCGCTATCATGGTGGCAACAACGCAGGTCATACTGTAATTGTAAATGGTGATACTTATAAATTACATTTAATTCCTTCTGGGGTTTTATATCCTACCCCTATCAGCATTATTGGTAATGGGGTTGTAATTGACCCTAAGGCCCTGTTGGATGAAGTTTCCTATTTAAAAACAAAAGGTGTAACTCCTAATTTATTAATAAGCGACCGTGCACATATAATTATGCCATATCATAAAATGTTAGATTTAGCTCTTACTAACCATCAACAAAAACTTGCTGCTGGCAGCACTAAGCGCGGTATTGCACCTGTTTATGGCGACAAAATGTTTCGTAATGGTATTAGGATGGTTGATCTGCTGGAGCCTAATATTTTTCATGAGAAATTAAATAAATCTTTTATTTTCGCGACCAATCTTTTATCCGCTATATCTTCATCAGATTTCGATTTAGATTTTGATTCTGTTTATAATGATTATTTAAAGATGGGTAAACTTTTATCTCCTTATATATCTGATATTTCTCTTGAACTTTATAATGCTTACAATAATAATAAAACTATCCTTTTTGAGGGCGCTCAAGGTATTTCGCTAGATGTTGATCATGGCGTATATCCTTATACAACATCTAGCAATACTATTGCAGGAAGCATTTCAACGGGCACCGGAGTAAGCTATAGAGACATACATAGAATTATTGGTGTTACTAAAGCTTATTTAAGTCGAGTGGGGGAGGGGCCTCTCCCTTCTGAGGTTCATGGCGAGGAAGCGATTCAGCTAAGAGAAAAAGGTGGAGAATATGGCACTACAACCGGTCGACCGCGTAGGGTTGGGTGGTTGGACCTTGTTCAGGTAAGGCAGGCTGTACGTGTAAATGGATTAACGGAAATTGCGCTAACAAAACTTGACATATTGTCTAACACAAAGGAGCTTTCAGTTTGTACAGAATATGATATAAACGGTGTCAAAGAATCTGAAATCCCTGCAAGCTTACATAAGTTTCGCTCTGCAAAACCTATATATAAACAACTCCCTGGTTGGGGTGATATTACAAGCTCTATGCTTAAAGACGGGTATGATTCACTTCCCAATGAACTTAAGTCTTACGTTCAATTCATTGAAAACCAAGTTAACTGTAAAGTGTCTATTATATCTGTAGGGCCTGAACGGCATCAAACTATAATTAGATAAGCAGTGGCCTTTACTAAAGATATTATTGATTTCAGCGGAAAGTCAGATTCCGAGATCCTTGATATTTTACAAAAGAACAATATTCCATTAATACCAAACGAGATTAAAATGATTCAGAATGAATTTTTGGGCAGGGCTCCATCTTTAGCTGAGTGTGTACTGTTTTCTATTGAAGGTTCTGAGCATTGTTCTTATAAAAGCAGTAGAAACCATCTCAAACAATTTAACACTGATGGTCCAGACGTTGTGCTGGGCGCAAAGGAAGATGCTGGCGTTGTGGCTGTTGCCGAAGATAAAGGCGGGAATCGTTGGTGCATTGTAATGAGCCACGAATCACACAATCATCCATCGCAAATAGTCCCTTATGAAGGAGCAGCAACCGGCGTAGGGGGTAACGTTAGAGATGTTTGTTGTATGGGCGCAAAAGTGATTGCCTGTACAGACAGCTTCCGTTTTGGTGATATTAAAGCTAATAAAACAAAATGGATACATCATGGTGTGGTTGCCGGTGTTGGTGGGTACGGAAACCCCTTAGGGGTACCAAATATTGGTGGTGATTTATATTATGATAAAAACTATAACGATAATTGTCTGGTTACTCTTGTTACTCTTGGTGTGGTTCGTGAAGATGAAATTTTTCATTCATACGCACCTGAAAAGGCTGATGGTTATGATCTAATCTTAGTAGGAAAAGCTACAGATAATAGCGGTTTTGGTGGGGCAAGCTTTGCTTCGCTTGAGCTTGAAGAAGAGGAAAAAGAGAAAAATAAGGGGGCTGTACAAGAACCAAATGCATTTTTGGAAAGACATATATTGAAATCAACCTATGCATTATTTAAAAAAATTAAAGATAAAAAACTGTTGAATAAAGTAGGCTTCAAAGATCTGGGTGCGGGTGGTGTTGCGTGCGCAAGCGTGGAGCTTGCAGATACAGCTGGATATGGTGCAGAAATATGGCTGGACAATGTTCATGTTGGCATGGATGGTTTACACCCTTCTGTTGTTTTATGTTCTGAAACACAAGAAAGGTTTATGTGGGTTTGTCATCCGGAAATCACAGAAATGATATTAGACCATTACAACAAAACATTCGATATGCCTACCGTTTCTAAGCTTGCACAAGCTTCGGTTGTTGGAAAAATAAAAAATAAAAAACAGTACATAGTTCACTCCGGGGAAGATGTAATTGTAGATGCTCCGGCTGAAATGGTTACAAAGGGTTTCAATTATAATCGCGATATTAAAAAACCCAAATTGAACCTTAAAGAGCCAGACCTACAAGAACCACAAAATTATAACGTCGTTTTACAGGAGCTATTAACGCATGAGAATATTTGTTCTAGGTCAAGCATATATGAAACATATGATAAACAAGTACAGGGCCGCACTGTTTTTGAACCAGGGGAAGCAGACGCAGGTGTTTTAGCCCCATTTAATAATAGTAATTATCCTGAAGAGATTAGACAAACAGGGATTGCTCATTCAACAGACCACAATCCAATCTATGGTAAAATTAGTCCATATTGGTGTGGGGTTAACTCAGTTGTTGAATCAATGAGAAATGTGGCTGCTACTGGCGCCACTCCTCATGCAATAACAGACTGTCTTTGTTTTGGAAATCCAGAAAACCCAGAACAAATGTGGCAGTTTGCTGAAGCCACCAAAGGCGTAGCGGATGCTTGTAAAGGCATTCGCCTTAAACACAACCCGGATCATACGGTGCCAATTATTGCTGGCAATGTAAGTTTTTATAATGAATCTAGCGCTGGGGCAATTCCACCAAGTCCAATTGTAAGCTGTCTGGGTAGGTTATCTGATGTTGACAAGGCAATTACTACAGGATTTAAAAAAAATAATTCTAAAATCATGTTAATTGGGGAAAGAAAAAAAGAGCTGGGGGGCAGCCTGTATTATTCATTGTTTAATCATTTAGGAAAAGATTTGCCAAAACCAAACCTTGGTCAGGTTGAATCTGAAATTTGGGCATTAACTGATTTAATTGATAATCGATTAGTTCTTTCTGCGCATGATATTAGTGATGGTGGGGTAGCGATTACATTATCTGAGATGTCTTTTTATAATGAAATTGGTTTTGAAGTAAAAATAAATAGCGCTTATCGTCCAGATGTTTGGCTTTTTAGCGAGACCGGTGGGTTTATAATAGAGCTTGAAGAAAATGTTTTACCTCAAGCGCAGGCTGTTATGTCAAAATATAACATACATTATGAAGAGATTGGTGAAACAACACAACATCAGGCTATGGTGTTTGGAGAAATAATTCATATGCCAATATTAAAAGCAAAAGATAGCTGGCAAAGGTCTCTTAGAAATAAAATTCAATAACTATGAGTTTAAAAAATTCAATAACTAAAAAAATAGTGTTCAAAATTATAAAGGAGCGCTTTATAAATGAGGTACCATTTTTACAGCTACTTGGAGTTAAAGTTACAAAGTTTGACTATCCCGATGTTGAGTTAGAATTAAAATGGAAAAAAGATCTTTTAGGTAATGTTATCCAAAAATCATTGCATGGTGGAGTCTCTGCTTCAATGCTTGATTCAATTGGAGCCCTAGTTGCCGTAGCCCATTTTATTTCTCACGAAAAGAACCTTACTGCAGAATATCTTAAAAATAGAATTAGCCATATGGGGACTATTGATTTACGCGTTGATTACTTATTACCCGGGCGGGGCAGTCTTTTTACAGCTACAGGAAAAGTAGAGAGAGCAGGGAAAAGGTTAACAGTCTGTAGAATGAAAATGTTTAATGATAACAATCAATGTATTGCTTTAGGAACTGCTTCCTATTTGTGGAGTGATAAAAAATCAAAATGACAAAGAATAAGCTTGATTATAAATTAGCTGGTGTAGATATAAATGCGGGAAATGAAGCTGTTGATCTAATTAAAGATAGTGTGAAATCAACCTTTTCAAAAAATGTTCTTATTGGATTGGGTGGGTTTGGCGCACTGTATGATTTAAAATCAATTATAAAAAAATATGAACACCCTGTGCTCGTACAAAGTATTGATGGTGTTGGAACAAAAACTATAATAGCAAGAAAGCTTAACAAGTATGATACAATAGGTATTGACCTATTAAGCGCAGCTGCTAATGATATAATTGTTATGGGGGCAAGGCCGGTTACTTTTCTTGATTATATTGCCAATGACAAATTAAAACCATCAGTTATTAAAGAAATAATTTCGGGGATGGTTATGGCATGTAAAAATTCTAATGTTTCTTTGATTGGTGGTGAAACAGCTGAAATGCCAGACACTTATTTGCCTGGAGAGCATGATTTAGTTGGGGTAATAACAGGCTTAGTTGAAAAAGATAAAATTATTAGTGGGGACTTAATTTCAGCAGGCGACGTTCTTTTGGGTTTGCCATCCAGCGGGCTTCACACAAACGGATACTCCCTAGCTAGAAAAGTGTTTTTTGATATTGGGGGTTATGGAATTAACGATCGCCTTGACGGTTTAAACAGCTCTATTGGGTTAACCCTTTTGGAGCCACACATCAATTACACAAACGATGTGTTTAAACTATTAGATAGAGATATAAATATTAAAGGCATGGCGCATATTACTGGCGGCGGTCTTGTAGAAAACATCCCTCGCATTTTACCTAAAAATTGTATGGCAATTATAAATAAAGACGCGTGGAGCGTTCTGCCTGTTTTTAACGCAATACAGTCTATTGGCAGCATAGATGAATCAGAAATGTTTCGAACGTTTAATATGGGTATTGGAATGATATGTATAGTCTCAAGTGATGATGTCTCTAGTATAAAACAATTGATTAGCGTTCGTGAAGTTGGGGAAATTGTAAGTGGCGCAGGCGGGGTAAAAGTAGTTTAATGGGTGTTGATGTTGCCATTGTACAGTTCCCAGGTTCAAACACTGAACGTGAAACATTTATGGCTTGTGAAAGAGTTGGGTTGAATCCAATTGAATTTTTATGGAACGAAAATCATGATACTCTTAAAGATTTTGCAGGATTTATAATTGTCGGTGGATTTTCATATGAAGACAGGTCTCGCTCTGGGGTTATCGCTTCATTAGACCCTATTGTTGATCTAATTAAAATAGAGTCTGAAAAAGGAAAGCCGGTTTTAGGAATATGTAATGGAGCACAAATTTTGGTCGAGTCGGGAATGGTTCCCGGTACAAACAAATACTCTTTGTCTTCTTCTTTAACAAACAATAAACGAGTTGTTGGTGGAAAGGTTCTTGGTACCGGATATTATAATGCTTGGGCATATTTATCATGCACATCTAAACCAAGCAAAAGCGTATTTACAAGATTCTTAAATATCGGTGAAATAATTCATATCCCCTTTGCGCATGCTGAAGGAAGGTTTGTAATTCCAAAAGATTTATTAGAAATATTAATAAATAATAATCAAATACCTTTTCGATATTGTGATAATAATGGAAATATAATTAATGAATTTCCAACGAACCCAAATGGATCAATGTATAATATTGCAGCCCTAAGTAACCCGGATGGAAATGTGATGGCAATAATGCCGCACCCAGAAAGAACGCATAATGGTGATAAAATATTTTTATCTATGTATGACTATATTAAAAGAAATAACAATAAGAATATTTCATTTCTGGATTACGGTATTAGCAATAACGATATTAATATTTATAAATCTGAAAATAATAGTTTAGAGTGGGTTGTTAATATGATAATTACAGATAACGAGGCAAGCTCTGTTCAGTCTGCGCTAAGCCAAGCTGGGGTTGATGTGAAAATAACACGTTTGACACACTGGGAAATAACAGGGGCAAACAACTCTAGCCTTAATAAAATAGAAAAAACCGGTGAGCTGTTTAATAGCAACAAAGAATACATATATGATTATAAAACTGAAAAAAATGAAAGCTCTATTACTTTTTTAATTAGACAAAAAGAAGACATGTTGGGAAGACAAAAAATGCAGTCTTTAGCAGACCGCTTTAACATACAAGGTTTAAAAGAAATTCGGCATGGAGTCTTGTGGAACATAAAATCAAAAAGCAGTAACTTTGATCTTGTAATACAAAAAGTTTTAGATAGTAAAATCTTATTCAACCCGTTTTCACAAGAGTGTTATAAATATGAATGATAATTATAAAAATAGAATTTTTTCAGAGCTTAACAATTGCTTAACAGAAACAAGCCTTCCAAAAGGAAACAAAAAAACTGGAAAGGTCAGAGATCAATACGATCTTGGAGATAAAATTGCATTAATAACAACTGACAGACAAAGTGCTTTTGATCGCGTGTTGGCATCTATTCCGTTTAAAGGACAGGTGTTAAACCAAACAAGCGCTTGGTGGTTTAAAAAAACCGAACAGATTGTTTCTAATCATTTGATTTCTATGCCTGACCCAAATGTTATTGTTGCAAAAAAGTGTGATGTAATACCTATTGAGTTTGTCGTTCGTGGTTATATAACTGGCAGCACAAGCACTTCATTGTGGACTGTGTATAATAAAGGCGATAGAGAATATTGTGGAAACCGGCTACCAGAAGGTTTAATTAAAAATCAAAAGCTTGATGAAAACATGCTAACACCAACAACAAAAGAAGAGCATCACGATAGGCCCATATCGCCAGAAAACATTATAAAAGAAGGGTGGATGACAGAAAAAGACTGGGATTATTGTAGTAAGATAGCTCTAGAGCTTTTTACTTTTGGCCAAAAGACAGCAGCAGATCATGGAATGATTCTTGTAGATACAAAATATGAGATGGGAATCGATAAGGATGGAAATATTTTACTTATTGATGAAATACACACTCCTGATTCTAGTAGATACTGGATTAAAAAAACTTTTGAAGAAAGGCTTGCGGAAGGAAAAGAACCAGAGAATGTTGATAAAGAGTTTTTGCGCCTTTGGTTTGTAGACAACTGTGATCCTTATAACGATGAGGAGCTACCGCCCGCTCCTGACGATTTAGTTGTTGAGCTATCTAATAGATATATTTATTTATATGAGACTATTACTGGAGAAAGATTTCCATTGCCTAGCGGCGAAGAGCCTATTGAAAATAGAATAATAAATAACCTAAAGGAATATATATAAATGAAAGTTGTTATTATTATGGGATCAGTTTCTGATGAAGGACATTCATTAAAAATCACAAAAAAACTTGATGAATATGGAATTGAATGGGAGCAGCACGCTGCTTCAGCACATAAAGAGCCAAGAAAAGTTTTAGAAATATTAGAACAAAATAAAAATGAGCAAGGGCTGGTTTACATAACAATCGCCGGTCGTTCTAATGCTCTCTCAGGTTTTGTTGCGGCAAACTCAACGCATCCCACGCTTGCTTGTCCGCCATTTTCCGATAAGTCAGATATGCTTGTTAATATTCATTCAACACTGCAAATGCCTAGCAACACACCTGTTCTTACAGTTATTGATCCTGGAAATTGTGCGCTTGCTGTTAAGCGGATTTTGAGTGCCTGACTCATTAAATAGTATTTCTACTATAGATGGCCGGTACAGTAAAGAGGCCTCTATTCTTTCAAATTACTTTTCTGAATCTGCCCTAATGCGATACAGGGTAATGGTTGAGGTTGAATATTTAATATCTTTAAGCAAAGAAAAAAAGCTAGATGGGCTTCCTTTGATAAATAAAACCGCTCAAGCTTCTCTAAGAAAAATTTATCAAAAATTTGATTCTATTTCTGCTCGGCGAATTAAAAAAATTGAGTCCCAAACAAACCACGACGTAAAAGCGGTAGAGCTGTATATAGCAGAAAAACTGAAAAAGATGAACAAAACAAGCTTGATACCTTGGGTGCATTTTGGACTAACGTCAGAAGATGTAAACAACATTTCCTATAGCATAATGTGGAAAGATGGAATTAAAAATGTATATATTGAAAAATTAAAATTGCTACTTAAAGAAATTAAGGTTTTGACTGTTAAACACTCTAAGGACGTTATGTTGTCGCTAACGCACGGCCAACCAGCAACCCCCACAACTTTTGGAAAAGAAATGGCTGTTTTTCTCTCTCGTCTAAATAAACAATATAAATCATTAAAAGAACTAAAGCTTGAGTGCAAATTAAGTGGGGCTACAGGAACATGGGCTGCGCATGTTACAGCATACCCAGATATTGATTGGTTAGCTTTTTCAAAAAAATTTATTACAAGCTTTGGTTTAAAACACAATTCTCTTACAACTCAAATTGAGTCTCATGATTCTCTTTCTGAACAATACCACCTGGTGTCTCGTATAAATTCAATACTAATTGATTTTTCTAATGATATGTGGTTTTACATAAGTAGAGGTGTGTTAATTCAACGTAAGGTAAAAAGCGAAACAGGGTCTTCTACAATGCCTCATAAAATAAACCCAATTCATTTTGAAAACGCTGAAGGAAACTGTGGTTTGTCAAGCGTGCTGCTTACCCATTTTGCAAATAAATTAACTGTTTCTAGAATGCAAAGAGATTTGTCGGGGAGCACTGTTATAAGGAATCAAGGTCTTGCGCTTGGTTATTCTGTTATTGCGCTAAACAATCTCACTAAGGGTGTAGGGCGCATAACCATAAACAAACAAAAAATTAAAAATGAACTAAACAATCATTGGGAAGTTCTTGCAGAGGCCCTTCAAACAATTCTTAGAAAAAACGGTTTTGCAAATGCTTATGAAACAATAAAAGATTTAACCAGGGGGGAGAGTTTAAACAAGAACAGTATTAAAGAAATTATATCTAAGCTTGATGTTTCATCTGATGATAAAGATCTTTTGTTGGGATTGTCCCCAGAGACCTATACAGGTTTAAGCTCTGTGTTGGCTAGGTTAAGATAATGTGTGGATTGGCTGGTATATATTCTAGCAAACCTGTTGCTGCTGAACTCTATGATAGTCTAATTCACTTACAACATCGCGGTCAAGACGCTGCCGGTATCATCACCTATAAAAACCGTATGCATAAATCAAAAGGGTCTGGCTTGGTGCGAGATATATTCACAGACAAAAAAATAGCCAGGTTAAAAGGAAATATTGGTATTGCACACAACCGCTATCCTACGCATGGTGGTTTTGGGCATGGAGA
>Ga0208261_1000620_pt1 | contig 13733 bp, 16 predicted proteins | sample Knorr_S7_td_DCM__FD_185595 | JGI IMG/M metagenome (GOLD analysis project Ga0208261, IMG submission 185595) | Marine microbial communities from Southern Atlantic Ocean transect - Knorr_S7_td_DCM_ad_131m_LV_B (SPAdes) (version 3) | ecosystem: Environmental > Aquatic > Marine > Oceanic | place...
GAATCTTCTTTTGATTTATAGAATTGGTCATCACTCATTTTTAAATTCTCCTTTAGCAATTAGAGGGTTTGAATACTGATTCATTATATATTCTAACTCTTTATTCGTCATAGAAGTTCTCAGTTCATTAAAATAACTACTAGCACGTGGAAAATCTTCATCAGTTACCTGTTCATGAAGATATTTATAGGCATACATATTAGTATCCCATATTTTATAATTACGAATAATAGATTGATCTATCTCTTTTGCGAGATCTTCAGGTGAGTAACTGCCAGTAATTTGCTCTCCAATATTCAAATGTACAAAACCTTTATGTTCCATAATTCCCCTAAAAATATGCTTTATGTCATCTTGTTCTTTTTTATTTTCAGCATCAATATCTTGTTTAGCCTTTTCTTCTGCTAAAGGGTCAAATTCATACGAAACTGAGCAGGGAATAATATTGTAATATTTTGTAAGATCTTCGAAATTAGCACTTTTTCTTAGAGCTATATGAAGCATTTTCAAAACAGCAGGATCAGTTTTATCTATCCCATCTTTTGCCCTTCCTTGACGCTGTGCTATCCATATATGATTTCCAGTATTTAGAGTACTTTTAATGTAGTTAGACACATTAAAAAGATTGTTATAAATCTCTTTTTTTGACTTACCGCCTCTTGGAACAACGAAACTTTTATTTAGTCTTAACAAGTCCCCCATCCAATCTATACTTACAAGATTGTCTCCAATAGCATTATGAGTCGTTTTTAGTCCTGTTGAATGAATAGCATAATTACATAAAGCAGAATCTAAGGTTATGTCTCTATGATTGCTTATAAAAAGGTACGGTTTATTAATATCTAATAGATCTGCACCAGAATAGGAAAATTTATCCATGGTTTGATTTATTACACTTTTTAGAACAATCATTACTTGATCTTGAAATTGATCAATTGTGCTTATTTTTCTAACTTTAGATTTAAAAAGCTGTAAAGCTAAGAACTTTGACCCTGGAATAGATAAAAACTTGGAAGTCGAAGCATTTAGATTCTCTTTAACAAAATTTAAGAACTCTTTGTCTTTTAGAAGGTTCTCTAAGACAAATTTAACCTCTTTGTCACTGTAAGGCTCTATGCGAGTCATGTTAATAGATATAAAATTTTAATATGGATGATGATAAAACACTTATTAGAAATATCGTAATCTTTTTTGGTGTAATTGCGCTCATTGTATTGGTTCTTTTAGTCGGCGCAACCTTTGTTTAGGCAGGATGCCATTCTAGGCTTTTACCACCTAATAGATGTATATGTATATGAAATACCGTTTGGCCTGCTCTTGCGCCATTATTAATGATTAGCCTATAGTTATTATCTAAATTATGGTCTTGGGCAATTTTCTTAGATACATGAAGTAGATGGCCCAAAAGATTAATATCTTCCTCAGAAGCGTCTGAAACTTTTTCAATCTCTTTAATAGGGATTATAAGGATATGTATAGGGGCTTGCGGTGCAATGTCTTCGATAGCGAAGCATAGCTCATCTTGATAGACAATATTACCAGGAATTTCTCCTTTTCTAATTTTGGTAAATAATGAATCACTCATCAAATTACATACCTAACAAGTCTTATAAATAAATAGACACATATTATTGTTAATAGTAATGCAGAGAACTTGACTAAAAAGCTTCTAAAAAACCCATTCGTTTTCTCTGTAAAAAAATAGTAGACCAAAAGAACGGTCAAAATAACGAGTAAAATTAAGCTTAAGTATCCAATCATATTAAAAAAGGTTAGCTATATATTCCCATAATACAACCAAAAGCACTAACCCCGATGCCCAAACAGTACAAGCGATTAAATCAAATATAAGGAAGCGCTTATAGTCTAATTTAAAAGTACCTACAAAAAATGGAGCAAATGGTCTGATACTCGGTGTCATGCGTCCAAGTAAAATCGCACCAAATTCATATTTATCGAACCAATTCTTTGTTTTATTAACTTTATCTTTATGCTTTTCAAAAAACTTCCAGTTCATAATTTTTGTTCCAAATATTCTACCCATTAAATAACTTGATTGATCACCAGAAAAAGAACCTATATACGCAAAGATCGTTATTAGATAAATATTTGATATGCCTTCTAAATAAAGAAAAACAGCAAGCAAATATAAAAAAAGACTTGGAAATAAAACTCCACTCAAGACAAAAGATTCAAGAAAACCTAAAAGAGTAAGTAATAAAGGGGCTAGAACTGGATTTTCTGAACTAAATGTTTTTAGTCTGTCGAGCCAGGATTCTTCACTTTTTTTTTAAGCACTTGCTCCATATCAACAATCTTAAAATTCTGATTATCAGGTGAATTGTACCCATCCTGCACAACTAAAAATCCCTGAGTGTATAGGTCGTCTATAGCATTATTTGTAACATCTATTCCATCTGTGTCTGAAACATCTTTAACTGTAAAAGATTTGACGTAATCAAATGGAAATTGTCTATTGTATAGATTAAATTTGCTATCACCTTGAGATGACACAATAATAAAACCCTCTTTATCTGATGTTTTATAGATGGTTACTCCTTCAGGGTCACCTCCGATATTCCCTGATCTTGAATCAATTACCTTAATGAATTCAAGTGTATTGGCGTCATAGGCGTTAAGAATACCTCTCATACCTTCTCGTGAAATAATGATATGTTCATTTTCATCATCAATTACACATCCTTCAGCTTCATTACCAAAAAGAGGCACATTAGTTTCTTCGGCAGTTATATCAATGGTGCCTATTATCTCTTGTGCCTTTAAATCCCAATATTGAATTGTTTTACCCTCTTCTTCCGTTAATATTGCTCGAAGATTACCTCCTACTAAACCCATACATATACCATAAATATCCATACCTGCTTTTAGATGAACATGTCTTATGTCTTCAGAAAAAGAATTTAAAGGTTTATTTTTAAAGTAATTAAATAGATCATCTGCTGGAAACAACCAATAATCCAAAGTACTGGCAGATCTATTTGATGTAACTAAATGTACAGTTCCATCTTTTTCACGTAAATCTATATTATTTATCCTTCCAAGATTGGTATAACTTAATGCATTGCCTTCTATATCGTAGACATAAACACCAGAGTTCTTATCAGTACCAAAGATCAAGGATTTTTTTGGTTCTTTAGAGTTAAACCAAATAGCAGGATCATCAGCAGAGTCTCCTTTGGTAATAACTGGATCAGTTTCAACTGAATAATCAATTTCAGCTGTATAAAGAATAGCTGAGAAAAAAAGAGCAAGCACGAAGCTCGCTCTTTTTAAAATATTGTTAGAAGGTGTATCTAATACCGAATGACATTGAATATCCATATTCATCATATTGTGACAGTCTATCGGAAGTATTCCAATAGTAAAACTCAGGTCTATTCGCTAAATTCTTGCCTTCAAATCTAAAAGTTAAGTTATCGCTGTATTTATATTTAGCAGTTAAATCATAAGAAAGATAATCGTCAGTAAATCTCATGAAGCCGTAACCAAAATCACCATCAAGGACATCATCGCCTTCATCTCCTAGATAATCTAAATAGCTTGAACGATAATTAGCTGCAAATCGTGTATCAAATTTCCCCTTATCGTAACCAAATGAAAAGTTTGCATTTTCTTCGGATAGTTTTCTAAATGGAATAGTAAAGGTATTAATACCAGTATTAAATTCGCTTTCACCGTCGCTTGTAGTCATGTTAAATGCCATAAAGAAACCTTCGATAGGTAAGTATTTATCTAGTTCAGAGAAAAGATTAAGCTCAAATCCGGTTATCGATGATGCTCCTGCATTGGCATAGGTTTCAAGTTCAGAGAAGAACAAACCTCCTACTGTTTGATTTGCTAAGACACGTGGGTAAATTGTATTAGCAATATCTTTATGAAACATACCTAGTGTAAAAACAAAGTCTTCTTCATAGTATTCGACACTGAGGTCAAAATTATCTGCTTCATAAGGTTTAAGATCTGGATTACCCATTTCACCAGAAAATTCACCAGCTACACCTTCTTCTATTTCTGCTATTGGTGCAGTTTCTCCGAACCCAGGTCTCGATAGAGAGCTGTAATATGCAGCTCTCATTTGGAGATTCTCAGTCATGTTGTACTTAACGTTAATACTTGGAGCTAAGTAACTATAGTCTCTAGAAAATTCTAATAGATCATCTGCATTTCCATCGTTGTAACCCATGGTATGAAAAGTTGTATTTTCATTACGTACACCCGCAACAATAATTGTGTTACCAAAATCAATGGTACTCATAATGTATAGCGCATCAATTTCTTCTTTAGTTGTCCAAAAGTCAGCAAGATCAGTGCTTAGTGGTCTAAATTGATCTTGAAGTCCAAATACAACATTTGGATCCGCAAAAAATGTGAGATTAACGGGAAAATACCAATATTGACTAGGAGTATATGGTGAATAGTTAATCAATCCCTCAGCCACATCACCACTAGCATCATAATTTCCTTCATTATTAGATTTAGTTCTCGTACTACTTTTATAACCAAATTCAATTGTCATTGGATTTTCACCAAAACTTATCTCACTGGTTTCAAAATCAATTTTAAATGCGTCTTCTTCATCTTGAATTACGCCATAATCGATTTCAAATTCATCCCATTCATAGGATTCAGGATTTCGTAGATTAGCAGCCGCAGGGGCTAAATCTAACCTTAAAAACTTAGGATTTGACCAATTAAAGGTTCCACATGCATCTGTACCCTCTCTTATACGACACTCAGCACGAAATTTTGCATCAACGTTATTATTGTCAGCTTCTTCTGCAAAAGAGTTACTTAGTTGCATACGTACATCAAATCCTGCAATAACGGTATCCATACCTATTACTTGCGTTTCAATTGTTCTAGTCTCAATTCTCTTTTTTGATTCTTTGTCAGCTGTAATTCTTTGGTATGCTGCAGATACTGATGTTATGGATGGCTCAAGTACATCTCGAGCTCTATATTCATCTTTATGTCTTATTTCATCATCTGTGTACTCATTAAATAGATAATTAAAAAAGAGTGCTGTATCACCATTAACAATTAGATCCATATCTAACGTATATCCCTCTCTTTCTCTAGTTAGATCGTAATATCTCATCTCCCAGTCTCTACCTAGATACTTATTGCCATTATCATCGATTTTCCAGGGCTCATAGCCCACTTCATTGTTATTAGAGATAATATGCTTGCTCTGATATGTGTAGCCAAAAATTGCGCCAAAGTTGTCGTTTAGTTTATCTCCATAGGTAAAGGAATACTTGGGACTATCTGCATCATCAACGAATTCGTTATATTGGACGTCATACCTGAGTTTGACTAATCTTTTATCTAAATCTGTAGCACGTTTAGTTTTAAATTCAATTCGACCACCTATACCTTCTAAATCTTGTGAAGGCACAAGAGTTTTATATACTTCAATTGAATCTAATAGTTCAGTTGGCAGACCATCTAATAGAACCTTTCTACCACTCTCAGGAGCTGGAATAGTAGCACCATTCATTGTTACTGCATTTAGATCTCCAGACATACCTCTAAGAGTTACATACCGTCCTTCACCTTGATCATTTTCTACGGACACTCCAGAAAGACGTCTTACTGATTCAGCAGCTGTCTCATCAGGAAACTCTCCTAATGCATCTGAATCTACTACAGAAACAACTTGATTAGATTTTCTTTGTCTCTCTATACCAGATTTTAGGCTAGCTATTGTTCCTACTGCAGATACAACAACTTCTTCGACTTCGTCATTATTTACTTCTTCTTGTGAGTAAATAAAAAAACTTAAAGATAAAAAAAGTAGATATAATTTCTTCATTTAAATAATCTTCAATAACTGAAGATATATAGATTCTGTTAATTATATGTGACAGTAAGGTGTAAGTTTTGTAAAAATTTTATGAGATATCTAAGGTTAGTAAGTAAATAAATTCATGAAGATTTCTAAGAATATTACAGCAAGTAGTGCTCCTGCAGGTAAAGTAATTACCCAAGACATAACGATTGTTTGAACGGATTTAATATTAATGGATCCAACACCTTCGACCAAACCAATTCCAATTACTGCTCCCACTAAAGTGTGAGTAGTTGAAACGGGCATATTCAGTTGACTAGCAATAACTACTGTTAATGCAGCTGCAAGTTGGGCAGAAAAACCCTTACTAGGAGAGAGAGTTACAATTTTTTCTCCAATGGTCTTCATTACTCTATAACCAAGTGTAGCTAAACCAACGACAATACCGGCTGCCCCTAAAAATAGAATCCAGAGAGGTGTCTCTAATGAATATGGTTGGTTTAATAATTGGCTTGTAGCTTGATTAACCGCTGCTAAAGGACCAATTGCATTGGCAACATCATTAGAGCCATGTGCAAATGCAACAGCACATGAAGTAAAGACCATTAAATACGCAAACTGCGCTTCTGGATTGCGTGTAGTGTGTTTAAATTTGTATCTAAAGAATGTATAGAATATAAAAGTAAATACTAAAGCAGCAAGAACTGAAATTAAAACACTATCACCGAAAGTTGGAGCAAAACCTTGTTGCTTAAATATATTCTTTAGTCCTTTTGTAACTGTAATTAATGCGATTGCAAATCCAGCAAGAAAGATATAAAAGTTGACTATAAGCGGCTCATACCTTGTCTGTTTTTTTATTATGAATTCCTTGCAGATGTAGTAAAAAACTCCCGCAACAAGTGCTGATGATAATGGCGATGTAATCCAAGACAAGCCTATATTTCCAACAACAGACCAATTAATTTTATCCATACCAAGCGTGTAGATGCCAAACCCTACTATTGCACCGACAATTGTGTGTGTGGTTGAGACAGGCCAACCCCGTAAACTAGCGATTAAGAGCCAAACTCCAGAAGCAAATAAGGCAGAGATCATTCCATAGATAAAAATATCGAGATTACCGGCAAATAATTCAGGATCTATTACCCCCTTCCTTATTGTTTGTGTAACGCCTCCCCCAGCGAGAAATGCACCTAAGAACTCAAATACTGCTGCTATAAGTATGGCTTGTTTAACAGTGAGAACTTTGCTTCCTACAGAAGTACCCATAGCATTGGCAACATCATTAGCACCAACACCGTAGGCTGAGAAAAATCCTAAAAAAATTGCAGATATAAGGATTAAAGGTATTCCGAATAAGGTTAATTCAACTATTCCCATTTATAAGTCTGATATTTGTTTATACTATACCCTCTTTTCTAGATGTTTACATGAGTGTTATTGAGTACAAATTTGAGCAATATAAATCCTTAGGTCCAATTATATATAGGAAGGAAAAATACAACCTTCAAGTTGAATTGCTCAAACTTCAAGAAGATGTAATTAAAAATAAAAGAAGAATAGCGTTGTGTTTTGAAGGCAGAGATACCGCTGGAAAATCATCCACAATTAATTTCTTTTCTGAACATCTCAGACCATCAAATTTTCGTTATGTGCACTTAGGCATACCTACAGCTAAAGAAAAAAAAGAATGGTTTCAACGATGGGAGAAAGAGTTGCCCGACGAGGGAAAATTAGTTTTATTTGATAGGTCTTGGTATACACGCGCCTTAACTGAACCAACGTTAGGATATTGCACAAAACCCCAATATGAAGATTTCATGAATAATGTAAATAAGTGGGAAGACAAACTTATTAAAAATGGTTTGGAAGTAGTTAAGTTTTATTTTTCTATCGATAAAGATCAACAAAAAAGACGACTCTCAGCAAGAAAACATAGCAAACTTAAATATTGGAAGCTATCTGACTCAGATAAACGCATGGTTAATAAGTGGGATGTTTTCACTTTATACAAGAATCAAATGTTTGACGTTACTGCAAGAGCAAATTCTCCTTGGATTGTCATTAATGCCAATAACAAAATGATAGCAAGGTTAAGTGCACTGCGTTATATTCTAAATACACTTGATTACGAGCGAAAAAAAATACTTGAACCACCTAAATGGGGTGAGGATATTGGACAATATTCATGCTATATAGAAGGAGTATTGTTTGAGAATCTTACCTATGAACAATATAAAATATTAGCGCCCTTTTCAGATTAACTTTCATGAAAATTTCTATTGTTGATATTGGATCTAATGCTGTTAAATATAAGATTTTTAATTCAGAAAATTTTGAATTACTTGAATATTATAGAGAGCCATTAAGATTAGGTAGAGATGTTTTTAGTAATAATAAATTATCAGAAGTAACAATTAATGCGCTGGTTAATTTGCTCGAAAGTTACACAAAGATTTTTATAGAAAGAAATGTAAAAGAGTCATATTTTATAGCCACATCAGCTGTAAGAGATTCCAGTAATTCTGATTATTTGACTGAAAAATTAAAGGAAATAGGTATTAACTTAAAAATTATTACAGGTAAGCAAGAAGCATCGCTACTAATAGATTTTAATGAAAATATTCAGGATTCAGCAGTTATCGATATTGGCGGTGGCAGCGTTGAAGTTTGCATAAATAAAGCTGGTAAAATGCATTATGAGTCATTTCAACTAGGTGCAGTTAGACTTCTCAGTCTAGATCAAAACTTTAGAAATGAAGTAATGAGAGAGTTTAGTAGTTGGCTCGAAAAATTTAAGCCAGTATCTACAACTTTCGGTTTAGGCGGAAATTTAAGGGCAATAATGCAAGCAAATAATCATACAGGTGTAATAGAAGTAGCTAAGCTTAAAAATTTAGTTACAACCTATAACCAACTAGAAGAAAAAGTGCTTCTTGATATTTATGAAATCCCAAAGGACAGAATAGATATAGTTCCGATAGCTGCAGAAATTTACTTATTGTTTTTAGCTAGCATTGGTGCTCAGACTATTGAAAACAGTTTCTGGAGCATTTCAGATGGATTAATTAAGAAAGTTATCAAAGGGGAATTGTAAAGCCCATTCTTTTTCCTAAAAAGACTGATACATCTGCTTTTAAAATAGCCGTTTCAATTTCTAAATCTATAAAGCCTGGCCTATAGATCATTGATCCCAATTCAACATCATTAGAATCAAATAGATTAACTTCATATATATTATTCTCTAGACACATTACATCGCCCTTTACAGTCTCGTTAAATGAATCATTTGATAAGGACAGTGTGCCTGTTATAGCTTTGCATAAACCATCATTTATTATTAATTTATTAAGCTCTATTTTTAGTCCTAGCATACCTAGTCCATTAGTCCTGTATTCGGTCTCAGTAATAAAATCTTCTATATATAGATTGCCATTAAAAAAATTTGTTTTTACAATTCCTAAGGTACTGCTATCTTCATTATTAAATGCTACCTTAACACCGGTGAATACGATGTTGCCATCATAAAAATAGTCACCAAGATCTAGTGGCACAGCATCTTCAGACGCCTTATAGGAAACATCATTTATTCTTCCATTGAAAAGATTTCCTTCAGCAAGAGAATAACTTACCGCAGAAGAGGTATTTAATCTTTTAAGTAAGGTATCTATTGGTATAAAAAACAAAGAAAGACCTAATAAAAGGACAATAACAACAAAGGCAATTAAAAATCTAATCATTAAAACTTACACTCAATATATAGTTATTTTCGTCAACTAATTTTATATCAATAGTATTTAAGTTTAGACCATGCATAAATCTTAACAACTCTAATAGATCATTAGTTGAGAGCATACTTACTTTAAATATATCCCCACTACCTTGATTTAAGTAATTATTTAATTCTAAGTGTGTAGAAAATGTTGTAGTTGAATTAGGATTAATAACTTCATCTCGGTATGCTTTAAGTTGTGCTAATTGTTGTTTTGTAGCATTAAAGTTTTGCACTTTGCTGCGGAGTGCATCTCTGGAATCTACGAGACCAGAGAGCATTTTCATTTCAATAAAATAGACAGAAAAAATTACAGATAAAGCACCAAGAATTTTTAATAATATTTTTTCTCTATTTGAAAACTTATAATTCATATTTAAATTGTGTAACAACTATATCTTTACTATCTACCCTATCAACGACAGATAGAGTTAGATTATTGTTCTGTTGATTTTCAATGAATATTTGTTCTTCAGATAAATTTTTAAATATGCATTTAATAAATAAATATTGGCCTTGTTCTTCATTAAAACTGAGCTCAATAATTTGTTCTGTGCTAGCTATATCTAATGTTAATTGAGAGATCTTTGAAGTGAAGGAATTTGTTTTCTCAGTAGGAGTATTAAACTTTGCTTCAACTTGTTCTTCAAGTGAAATAACATCTTCATCTGGGTAAATTGAAACATATAGTTCCGCCAACATGTTATCCATTTCTTTAATTTGGTTCCAATTAGACATGATGTTAAATAAACCAATTAAATTGAGTAAAACAATCAAAGATAATGCTGCATAAATCCATTTTTTAATTGCACTAAAACTAAATATATTTTGAAGATTAAATAAATCGAACTCATGAAAAGTAATTTTTGTATCATCATCTACTTTTAAATCATTGAAAGATTTAGGGGTTATTTCTAAATTTGTTTGTTCAAGCAAAGAAAATGCCTGTTCAGTTAACTTAATAACATCTTCACCATCTTTATAAAAAATTGATTTATTGAAACTAATGTCAGTATTAAATATTTCTTTAAAAAAAAGTAAATCAGAAGTGAGCTTAATTTTAGTTTCTGCACGTTTAAACTTTTCCTTAAATAAATTTAAGTGATCTTTTTTAATCGTAAAAAAGTTTTGTGAATTTGATGAGCCAAGGACTTTTAAATCAGACCTTTCATCAAAATCAATGACATTGACTGTATTGATAATTGAAGCATGCAAATTCTTTGTATTCTTAAGATTTGCATCATGTTTTACGTAAGTTAAGGTCTCATTTGGTAAAACAAATAAAATATCATTATGATCCTTCAACTCATCTAATTTAACTTTCTTGTTTTTGTCTTCGTTAATTAAATGTCCTGATTCTAAGGATTGATCGATAAATAAAAATATCTTCATAATGATGTGCTTCTATGGATAAGGTTATTATTTCGCGTTTTTAAACTTATTACACTGTAAAAATGAAAAAATTGTCCTTCTAAATCAAAAGTATAGTTAATTTGGAGGTATTCTGGCTTATATATCAATAGTGAGCTATCAATTCGATCTTCACTGATACCAGACAGGTTAATGACATTTGCAAAGCTATTATAGCCTTGTGGAGGCCTATTAATTATCAGTTTCTCTATATCATTGAAAGATAAGTTTGGAGACATCGATAATAGAACTAAATAATTTTGTTCGTTTAGGCCATTTATATTAAATACCAATTCATTATGTGGAAGCGCACAAATATTTGGATAAATTTGAAGTATTTCGTTATCAGTAAGCAACGATAAATTTTTTATTTGGCTTTTGTGTAGATAGGGTTGATCAGGACTTAATGATAAGCCCTCATTAGCAATATAAAATAAATCTTCGGCACCAAAAGGTTCAGGCAGACTATCTGTATCAAGTGAATCATATAAGCGATCTATGAATTCTCTATGTTTATTTCTATCAATTTCACTAACTTTTAAAAAATTCTTAAAATGTTCACCAACTAATTCATTTTTTACATAGATATTTCTAAACGGCTTAACTAATGAATTTAAGTTAAAACATGTAGATAAGTCATTAAGTTCAATTAATAAATCAGGAATCTTAGTGTTAATTATAAAATTGAGCTCACCTTCTGCTAATTCTACATTCCTTAACCTATCTGAATTACTGATAAAAGTATCAATAAGAATTTTTTCTGTATTAATTAATTCAATACGTTTTTCTATTGATAATGAATAGATATTTGTCTTTAAAGTATCGGTATAGATAGTTCTGCTAAGTACTAACACTAAAAAACTAAGAATAAGTATTAGAGCTAATGTTGATATTAAAACAAAACCTTTTTTCATTTGAATGTACTAAATACTTGTTGATATTGAGAATTATCAAGTTCATAAGAGAAATAGATAAATCTTGGAAAATCTATAATTGAACTATATTGCAAATTTGGCCAGTCAATTTCTGCGTCATCCAATTCTTCACCAAATCGAACTTCTAAATTATTTATGTTTTTTATTAAAATCTTACGTGATGTTTCGACCTGTTCTTTATTAGACAAAGTTGTAATTCTAATCAGTTGATTATCTTCATATAAATAAATGATTCTTCGTAGTTTAGAGACTGATCGTAGATGATCACTTGTGCTTAAGGAAACAAAAGTCATAAGGCGATTTGAAGAATTTCCTATGAAAGATAATTCAAGATTACGGCCATTGTGATCTTTCATATTAAATGGCACTGCCTGCATTAGATCTAAACGAATAGTGTTAATGGTATTAATGTGTTCAGAATCCCTTTCAATGTTTGAATCGACTCTTTCTTTAAGAAATACACTATTGGAAAGGAATTCAAAGGACATAATTGATATGATTGATGCTGCCAATAAGGCAACAAGAATTTCAATTAAAGTGAATCCTTTAGTTAATTTCATCGAATAACTTTGAAGGAGAATTTATCAGAATTTTTTTCGAATTCGATCTCAATTTCAACAAGAGCATTGTATCTACTTAGTTGCCTATGGGAAATCGAATCTAGGTCTAGAAGTTCTCTAATCTGGTTATTATCAATCATAGGGTTAGCAACATATATTGTTAGAACATTTGTTTTTAGTTGGTGATCATCAATAAAATTCTGTTTTAGATCCTGTGCTCTTAAATTTTGTTCAATTAACTGACCATAAGCTAGAAAGGTAACCGATATAATCAACAAAGATATTACAACCTCTAGTAAACTAAACCCGCTTCTATAATTAATTAATTTCAATTGACTCATTGTTATTAAGTGTAATTTTTTGTACTGAAATTTGATTCCCAGGAGCAATAACTAAATACATTTCATCTGTTTTGATTTCTTTATTATTACCATTGATATCTTCATAACTTTGGACATACGATGTGTCAAAATCTTCAAATTTAACCCATTCACCCATTTTGTATATATTGATTGAGTCTTTTGTAAAAGAAAAAGTTGAGCCTGTATAAAGACTATTTTCTTGGAAGTGCGTAATTTTGTCCATTAGGCTATATTCAGGTGCTGGTTGTCGCAGTAATAGATAAAATGATGTTGATGCAAGTGAGATTATTGTCAGAACAATAACTATTTCAAGTAAAGTAAAGCCTTTATTCAGTTGAACTGTTGATATCTGCATTTTCCCCTTCTCCACCAGGTTGTCCATCTGCACCGTAAGAGATAATGTCAAATTCACCATATCGACCGGGGTAGATATACACATAATCATTACCCCAGGGATCTTCAGGAAGTTTGTTTATAAAGCCTCCAGAAGGATACTTGCCAGGCTTCTTAAGATTGCCTGGGTTTTCAATTAAACTTTTTATTCCTTGCTGCTGTGTTGGATAGGATCCTTGATTAATTTTAAACATGAGCATTGCCTGCTCCATTTTTTTAATATCAGTCTTTGCAACTTCTACATAAGCTTTATTCAATTGTGGTATTAAGGTGAAGGACACAAGAGAAGTTAATAATCCCATTATGACGATAACTATAAGTAGCTCTAATAAAGTAAAACCTTTTTTAAGTAATTTTTTCATATATTGAATATTAAATTATTCATTTGCAATAAAGGCAACATTATTGCCAAAACAATAAGCATTACAAATACGCCCATTGTTAATATTACAATTGGCTGCAAGAGCGTCAGTAATACATTTCTTC
>Ga0208261_1000621_pt1 | contig 13718 bp, 15 predicted proteins | sample Knorr_S7_td_DCM__FD_185595 | JGI IMG/M metagenome (GOLD analysis project Ga0208261, IMG submission 185595) | Marine microbial communities from Southern Atlantic Ocean transect - Knorr_S7_td_DCM_ad_131m_LV_B (SPAdes) (version 3) | ecosystem: Environmental > Aquatic > Marine > Oceanic | place...
GTATTACCAAAACCTTATCAAAAACCATTTCCACCAATTTCTCAAGTTGTTGATGGAGAAAGATCAATCCAATGGGCTGCTGAAAATGGACTTAATACAATAATGTGGATACCAACTGTAAAAGCATTAAAAAAAAGATTTGAAATTTTTAAAGATGCTAAATGTAAGGCAGAAAATAGAGAAGTTCCTCTAGGAGAAGGTGTTAGTTTAGTAAGAGATATGTTTGTAGCCAAAACAATGGAAGAAGCTAAAGAGATGGCAGGAGAATATATAGTTAATTATATGAGGTGGGTTTGCCATTGGCGTGGATTGGGAAATCATATGGATCCAGGTGAAAAATTACCAGAAACAAAAAATAAATTAGATTTATTAAATTATGAATTTCTTCATAAAAGAAATCTTTTATTTGGTACTCCTGAGTTTGTTATTGAAAAAATAAATGAACTTCAAAAAGAATTAAATCTCCAAAATTTACAAGTGTGGTCTAATTTTCCTGGTATCGATCATGAAGATTGTATGAGAAGTATTAAATTATTTACTGAAGAGGTAATGCCAAATATAAAACCTTTAAATACAAACATTCAAAAAGCTAGCTAACATATGGATTTAAAAATTAGAAAATTTGCAAAATTTGTAGATAAAACTTTTATCGAAGGTGGAAAAAAAGCTAACGAACCAGTTTTATTAGTTTCGGTAGCTGCTGTAATAGAAAACCCTTGGGCTAGAAAAGGTTTTGTCGAAGATTTAAAACCAGAAATTTTAGGTATGGCTCCGCAACTTGGAGATCTTTTAGTTCCTGAATTAACCAAAGAAATTGGGTCAGGTGATAAAATTTTAGCATATGGAAAAGCTGCTATGGTTGGCTTAAATGGTGAGATAGAACACGCATCTGCATTTATTCATACATTACGATTTGGAAATAAGTTTAGAGATGCGGTAGGTGGAACATCTTATTTAAGCTTTACAAATACTAGAGGGCCTGCTGGATCAAAAATTTCTATACCAATGATGCATAAAACAGATGCAGGTTTAAGACCTTATTATTTAACTCATGAATTTACAATTCATGATGCTCCTAATGAAGATGAAATTGTTGTAGCGATTGGTGGAGCCCCAACTGGACGAGCCCATGCTAGAACTGGTGACAGATATCAAGATATGAAAGAGATGGGTATTGAACCTAAATAATCAAAAACATTATACATTTATAGATAATAAAACTGTACCAATAGTTTTTATCCATGGAGTAGGTTTAGATCGTAATATGTGGTTACCACAGATAAATTATTTCAAAAACTACTCTACACTAACATATGATCTTCTTGGTCATGGAAAGACTCCTTATAAGGAAAAAGAAATTAAAATGAAAGATTATGTTAATCAATTACTATCATTATCTGATTTTTTAAATTTAGATAAATTTCATTTAGTTGGTTTTTCGATTGGTTCTTTGATCGCGATAAATTTTGCTGCAAATTTTCAAAAAAAACTAAATTCGCTAACTCTAATTGCAACGACTTACAAAAGATCTGAAAAACAAAGACAAGCCGTTATCGATAGAGTGAATTTAGCAAAACTAAATAAACCTATTTCTCAACTAGCATTAAAAAGATGGTTTACAGATAAATATATTGTAAATAATCCAAATATTTATGAGGAATTTACTAAAACTTTAAAGAAAAATGATGAAGACCATAAAAATTTTGTAAAAGCATATGAATTATTTGCGTATTATAAAGATGACATCGAAATGATAAAAAATATAAAAACTAAATCTCTTATAATGACTGGATCGATTGATCCTGGGTCTACTCCTGAAATGTCAAAAAATCTATCAAATGATATGATTAATTCATCATACATCGAAATAAAAAATGGAAAACATCTCTGTAGTATTGAATGTTCAGAAGATGTTAATATTAATATTAAAAAATTTATTGAAAATGTCTGAATTAAAAAAATATAAAATGTTTATTGATGGAGAATGGGTAGAATCTGAGAGTAAAAAAACATTTAAATCATTAAACCCAGAAAATAATGAGCCCTGGGTAGAAGTTCCAGAAGCTAGCGAAAAAGATATTGATATAGCTGTAAATGCTGCACAAAAAGCTTTTGAGGGGTCTTGGCCTAATTTATTTCCAAGAGAAAGAGCAAAATATTTAAAAGCTATTGCTAATGAATTAAGAGAAAATGCAGAGTTGCTAGGTAAAATAGAAACAACTGATACAGGAAAACTATTTAAAGAAACAAAAACACAAGCAAATTATATAGCTGAATATTATGATTACTATGCAGGTCTTGCAGATAAAGTTGAGGGAACGGTGCTGCCAATTGATAAAGCCAACATGCAAGTAATTACAACTAGAGTTCCAATCGGAGTAGTTGCAGCAATTATTCCTTGGAATTCACAGATGCTTTTGACAGCAGTTAAATTAGCACCTGCGCTTGCAATGGGTAATACTGTTGTTATTAAATCTTCTGAACTAGCACCAGCAACATTATTTGAGTTTGGAAAATTAATTGAAAAAACTGGAATACCTAAAGGGGTAGTGAACATAGTTTCAGGTTTTGGTGAGCCTTGTGGTAGAGCTTTAACTTCACACAAATTAATAGAAAGAGTCGCTTTTACCGGTGGACCAGAGACTGCGAGGCATATAATAAAAAACTCAGCTGAAAATTTATCACAGGTTAGTCTTGAGTTGGGTGGCAAGAGTCCTGTTGCTGTTTTTGAAGATGCTGACCAAGAAAATGCATTAAATGGAATTACTGCAGGTATTTTCGGAGCAAGTGGACAGAGTTGTATAGCTGGATCAAGACTTTATATACAAAATAGTATTTATGAAAATTTTTTAGAAAAAATTGTTAATAGAGCAAATAAAATTAAATTAGGATCTCCAATGGATAGTGAAATTCAAATGGGTCCTTTGAGTAGCCTCAAGCAATTAGAAATAATTGAAAAAAATATTAAACTTACATTAGATCAAGGTGGAAAACTAAGATGTGGAGGTAAAAGACATGCGATGTTGAATAATGGTTATTATTTTCCACCTACAATAATTGAGTGTGATAATCACAATCTACCAACTGCAGAAAATGAATTATTTGGACCTATACTTTCTGTTATGAGATTTGATGATGAAAAAGAAGTTATAAATAAAATGAATGATAATCAGTATGGATTATCATCTGGAGTTTACACAAAGGATATAAATAGAGGTCTAAGAGTTTCAAATGCAATAAGAGCAGGAATTACTTTTGTAAATACTTATCGATTAATTTCGCCATCCGCTCCTTTTGGAGGTATGAAGGACAGTGGATATGGAAAGGAAGCAGGTATTGAATCTATAAAAGATTATACTAGAATTAAAACAATATGGTTCAATACTTCTGACAAACCTATGGATGACCCTTTTACAATCGGCTAATTCCCTAAATTTCAACTAAAATTTCAGTTTTTTTAATCAAAAATATTTAAATTACTTATTGAAAATTTAAACTAATAAGATTTAATTAATTTTTATAAATTGTAAATAATTAGAGGAAAAAATGGCACAGAAAAAAAATAATATGGGAATGATTATTATTGCTGCAATTATTATTGTAGCAGGAATATTTTATTTCACTCAACAACAAACTACAACTGTAGGAAAAAAACAAGACATAAAAGTTGGAATAATTTTAGGATTTACAGGACCAATTGAATCGCTTACGCCAGCAATGGCAGCATCAGCCGAGTTAGCATTTAAAGAAGCTTCAGATTCTGGATCTCTATTAAATGGTTCTACAATTAGTACTGAAAGAGCTGACTCTACTTGCGTAGATTCTGCAGCAGCAACCACTGCAGCTGAAGGTTTAATATCTGGTGGTGTTAATGCAATAATGGGAGCTGATTGTTCAGGTGTAACTGGTGCAATAGCTACAAATGTTGCTGTACCAAATGGAGTTGTTATGATTTCTCCATCTGCAACTTCGCCTGGATTAACAGATTTAGATGACAAAGGGTTTTTCTTTAGAACTGCTCCATCTGATGCTAGAGGTGGTCAAGTTTTAGCTGATATAACTAAAGATAGAGGAGTAGCCAGTATTGCTATAACTTATACAAATAATGACTACGGAAAAGGTTTAGCAGATGTATATGAAGCTGCAGTTAGAGCACACGGAATTGATGTTACAACTGTAACATCTCATGAAGAAGGTAAAGCTGACTATGGTGCAGAAGTAGCAACTTTAGCAGCAGCTGGTGGTGATGCTGTAGCTGTTTTAGGATACTTGGACCAAGGAGGCGGAATGATAATCCAAGGTTCATTAGACTCTGGAGCATTTGATGTGTTCGTATTATCGGACGGTATGATAGGAGACTCTTTAACTGATAGATTTGGAGATGATCTTAATAAATCATTTGGTTCTTTGCCAGGATCAACTGGAAAAGGAGCAGGTTTATTCTCAGAAGTTGCAAAAGCAGCAGGTATAGATTCTTCGGGTCCTTACACAGGAGAATCTTATGATGCAGCAGCATTGATTACATTGGCAATGCAAGCAGGAGGATCGGCAGATCGTTCTTCTATTCAACAAAATGTTATGTCAGTTGCAAATGGACCTGGTACTAAAATTTATCCAGGAGAATTAAAAAAAGCTCTTGATTTATTAGCTAGTGGTAGCCAAATAAATTATGAGGGAGCAACTGCAGTAGAATTGACTGATGTTGGAGAGTCATTTGGTTCTTTCTTAGAAAAAGAAATCAATAACGGTAAATTCGAAACAAAAAAACAAAGATAAATTAAAGTTATAAACCCCAGCAATAAAATTGCTGGGGTTTTTTTTATTAGTGCTTAACAATTTTTTCAGGAAGAATTCCTTGAGGTCTATACCTCATTATAATTAATAGACCCAACCCAACAAGTAAAAATCTAAAATATGGAGCACTCTCAATTAGGTGTAATTTTAAATAATGCGTCTCTGGTAAATGAGATGTAAAGAGTTCAATAAAAAATAAAGCTATTGGTGCTGCTTGTACCCATAAAAACCATACAACAAAACCACCCAATATTGCCCCAAAATTATTTCCTGTTCCACCTACAATTACCATAACCCAAATTACAAAAGTATATCTCATAGGTCTATAACTTCCTGGGGTAAATAATCCATCGTTAGTTACCATCATTGCGCCAGCTAATCCAACTATAGCCGAGCCTAAAATAAAAATTAGCAAATGTTGTTTAACAACATTCTTTCCCATTGCATTAGCAGCATCTTCATTGTCTCTTATTGCTCTCATCATTCTTCCCCAAGGGGAATAAAGTGCTTTTTGAGTTAATATTAATAAAACAACTACTACTGTTAAAAATAAACTTGCAAAACAAAGTTTCACAAATACTGATGAAGATTCAATAACTAGCTGATTCAACAAATTTTGTTTATCTGTAATAGATGTAATCATGCTCAATTTACTCGAGTGAATTTTTTCTACCAGATCTATAAACCAAGGAGATGTTTGCAAGTTAACTTCGTATGGAGCTGGTCTTTTTAGCCCAATTACGTTTTTAACCCCCCGCGCTAACCAATCTTCATGCTTAATTATTGATACAACAATTTCTGCAATCAATAGTGTTGCTATTGCTAAATAATCCGCTCTTAAACCAAGTGCAACCTTGCCTATTATAAATGCTATACCTGCTGCAAACAAACCTCCAACTATCCATGAAAACAAGACTGGTAAACCCAGGCCGCCTAAAAAACCAGTTTTGGCTGGATCCACTGCTTCAATATTTTCTATGGCTGGAACAGATATTATTCTAAGTAGTATGAGGCCAGTTATTATAATTGCAGAAATTATATAATTTCTTTTTTTTGATTTTGGAATTTTTTTTATAATATATTTAATTAAAAAAATTGATCCAACTATAACTCCTAAAGAAATTAACATATTTGAACCACCTACACGCCAAGCTTCAGGTACAGGTGAAACTGAAACAAGAACCACAGCAAGACCTCCAAGTGCTGTATACCCCATAATACCAAAATTTATTAATCCAGCATAACCCCATTGAATATTTGCGCCAATTGTCATAACTGCTGAAATTAAACAATAATTAAATATTGTTAATGCTGTACTCCATGATTGAAATATTCCAACAACAAAAATTAATAGTAAAATTATAGTATAAGCTGTAATTATATCTTCATATTTTCTCATAATTTTTTTCCTTCAAAAATTCCCGAAGGTCTAAATAATAAAACTAAAACTAAAATAGAAAACGAGATAGCAAATTTATAGTCTGTTGAAATAAATTGAAGCATAGAATCTGGCATTATGTTTGATGGAAGCAAATAAGAGAAAAATTTTTTATATGCATAAGTGAGAAAAATTTCTGCAAAAGCAATTACATAACCACCTAAAAATGCACCAAATGGTTTTCCAATACCTCCAACAATAGCTGCAGCAAAAATTGGTAACATATTATTAAAATATACAAATGGACGATAGCTTTTATCTAATCCATACAAAATTCCACCAATGGTAGCCAATACACCAGCGATTATCCAAGTAATCATTACAACTTTTTTAGGATCTATTCCTGAAAGCAATGCAAGATCTTCGTTATCAGAATATGCGCGCATACTGGTACCAGTCTTAGTTTTATTTAAGAACCAAAAGATAATTGAAACTACAATTATAGTAATTATTATTGTTATTGCTTGAGTTGACTTAATTGTTAAACCTTCATTTAATCCAGTTATTTCCTTAAATTCTGAAGCTTTTAAGATAAATTTTTCACCATCTAAAAATCTTCTATCCGTAGTACCAATTATTATTCTTATTATTGCTTGAGTTACGAACATTACTCCGACACTTACCATTGCAAATTGCACTGGAGGACTTTTTTTAATTCTATAATAACTAAAAACAGTTTTATCTATGATGAGCATATAAAAAATCATAGCTACAGTTGCAAATGGAATTGTAAGTAATGCAGTTGGTAAAAAACCAAAACTTACTCCCTTTGATTGAAAATAGTAAGTTAGTAAAACAGCAAACATAGTACCAAACGACATCATGTCTCCAGTTGCAAAATTTGCAAATCTCAATATTCCATAAATTAATGTTACAAAAATAGCTCCAAGAGCTAATTGCGATCCATAAGTAAGTGCTGGAATTATTGTATAATTTGTTAAGACTATGATTGCATTTATAAAATCCATTTATACTCCTAAAAAAGATCTTCTTACTTCTGGGTCGTTCAATAGTTCTTTTCCTGTTCCTTCAAATTTATTTTCACCAGTTACTAAGACATATCCTCGATCGGAAATGCTTAAAGCTTGTTTGGCATTTTGTTCAACCATAATTATTGCTACATTAGTTTTTTTTACTTTTAAAATATGTTCAAATAGCTCATCCATTACAATTGGGGATACACCTGCGGTAGGTTCGTCTAACATTAATACCGAGGGTTTAATCATTAAAGCTCTACCTAATGCTACTTGTTGTCTTTGTCCCCCAGATAATTGGCCTACGACTTGTTCTTTTTTTTCTCTCAAAACAGGAAATAGATCATAAATTTCTTCAATAACATTTGATACATTATTTGTTCTTAAAAAAGCTCCTACTTCTAAATTTTCTCTAACAGTTAGTTCAGCAAAAACGTTTCTAGTTTGTGGAACAAATGAGATTCCTTTCTTCACCCTTTCTTGGGGTGAAAGTTTTCCGATATCTTCACCTTCAATTGATATATTCCCAGACTTTAAATTAAGTAGTCCAAGCATTGCTTTCATTGCAGTTGATTTGCCAGCTCCATTAGGTCCTAAAATTGCAACTATTTCTCCTTTATTAACTTTAATCGTACAAGAACTAATAATATCTGGTCCATCACCATATCCAGCTGTCATATTATTACCTTCAAAAAAAGCCATTATTTTTTTCTCCATTGTTAGTTTTTGCTCTACCTAAATAACTTTCTATAACTTTTTCATTTTGTTTAACCTCGTCAGATTTTCCTTCAAATAATACGGTACCTTCCGCCATTACTATTACAGGATCGCACATCCTACTTATAAAATCCATATCATGCTCAATCATACAAAAAGTATAATTTTTCTCTTTATTTAATTTTAAAATTGCCGTTCCTAAATCTTTTAACAATGTTCTGTTAACGCCTGCCCCAACCTCATCCAACAACACTAATTTGGCATCAACCATCATTGTACGCCCAAGCTCTAAAAGTTTTTTTTGACCGCCAGATAAGTTTCCTGCTCTTTCGTTTGCAAGATGTTTAAGATTTAAAAATTCAGTAACTTCATAAGCCTTATTTCTTATTACTTCTTCTTCTTTTTTAATTAAATTAGGCTTTAAAAAAGCATTTAATAATTTTTCGCCACTTTGATTTCCAGGAACCATCATTAAGTTTTCTAGCACTGTTAAATTAGAAAATTCATGAGCAATTTGAAAAGTTCTTAAAAGTCCTTTTGAAAACAGCTCATACGAAGGAACATCTGTAATATTTTCGTTATTAAATAAAACTTGACCTTCTGAAGATTTTAAATTTCCTGCAATAAGATTAAATAATGTTGTTTTTCCAGAACCATTAGGTCCTATTATTCCTGTTATAGATCCTCTTTTTATTTTTAATGAACAATTTGAAACCGCTGCTAAACCTCCAAAATATTTTGAAAGATTATTAATTTGTAGGATATTTGTGTCTTGCTGCATAAAAATTAAGATCTATTTAATCTTTTAAGGATATTGTTAATAGTCTTTTGTAAAGACTTGTAGTATCCAAATTTTCTTAATTCATTTACACCTTGCCAATTTAAACCTCCTGGAGTTTGAGACTCATTAACAAAATATTTTAAATCTTTTTTTGAATTAGCTGCTGCTAGCTCTGCTAAAGCAGAATATAAAGAGGTTATATATTGTTGAGCTTGAATTCTACTAAGTCCCTTTTTAACTAACCATTCAGATAAAACTTTTAGCATTTCATAAAAAGCTGCCATTGTTCCAGAAGTTGCCCAAAAATTTTTAGAGAGTTTTTCACTTTTAATTTCTATTGTATTCCCAATTTTATTAAAAAACATTTTTACATTTTTATGTGGAGGAAAAATTGCTATAGGTCCTTTTCCTAGAGAAATTGGTGGCATCGGTATAGCTCTAACTATATTTGATTTTTTTTTTAATATTTTTTTTAATTCATTATAATTGATAGTGGAGATGAAACTAACAACTGTTTGTTTTGGTTTAAATTTTAATTTGGGTAATATTTTTTCACCAACTTCTGGTAAAACACCTAAAAAAATCCAATCAGATTTATCTATAACTTCTTGATTTGTTTTGGCAATTTCTATTTTTTTAAATTTTTTTTTTAACTTAAGAGATTTTTTTTTGTTTCTTGGAGATAAAATTATTTTTTTATATGAAATTTTAGAATTACAAATACCAGAAACTACATCTGAAGAAATATTTCCTGTACCTATAAATCCTAATTTCATTAGTGTAATTTCTACACTTAATTATTAAAAAAGGAACCTCTAATTGTTAATAATTCGCTTTTTAAATTTCAAGAGATTAATTTGTTTTATTGCAAACTCCTATTGAGTCTGGACCACAAATTTCTCCGTTAGTCCAAGTTGCTCCTATTAAGTTTGCTCCATCAAAATTTGCGTTAATTACATTTGATGAAGTAAAATTCGCCTCCATTAAATTTGAATTTTGAAAATTAGCCTCAATCAATGTTGCTCCAGTAAAATTAACTCTTGTTAAATTTGCATTGGTGAAATTTGTTTTTTCAAAATTTGCACCTTGTAAGTTAGATTCATATAAATTTGTTCTTATAAAAGTTGATTCTGGAAAAGTTCCAAATGCTAGAATTGAGCTCATCATTATACTTTTATCAAAATTTACTTGAATAAAGCTTGCAAATGATAAATTTGAATTTGGAAGGTAACTTCCTTGCAAATCTTGACCATCAGAAAATCTACAATTTGTATAATCAACCCCATCTGTTAAAGGGTCTCCACAGGCAGCATTGGTAATGCTTGGTGTTATTAAAAAAAATAATATTAAAAATATTTTTTTCATTTTAATTTAAGTACACCATCATTTTTTTTTTATTTCAATGATTATATTTTATCCAATAAAACTTAACATTTCTTAGTAATAATGTTTTCTATATAGTTTGGGTTTAATAGAAAACAGAGTTTAATACCCTGATTTTTTAAAATTCTATTATTTTTTTTGATCCATCGCTCATTGTATACTCGGCTTTCTTTTTAGAAATTAATTCTACATTATCAAATCCATCTATTTTATTAATAAATTCTTTTAATTTTGCTCTACTTTTTTTGCTCATTTTTGGGCCTGGTGCATTGATACCAACATCAAATATTTTTTCAGCACCACTAGCAAATGCATTTGAATATATTTGTAATACTTTGCATTTTCCAACCATTGCTTCTGTTACCCATATAGGTTTTTTTATTTCTATTTTTTTTAGAAGATTTGAAAATTCATCTACCCACATTTGCTTATCACATTTACCATCTGGAGGAGTTATATGATGTATATTTGCTATATCAAAATGATCTTTAATTTTTGGTAAGACTGAATTCCAGTATTTTTTATTTTCAGGAAACATTCCAGCTGCACCAGCCATAACAATTTTTGAATCTTTTTGTTTTGAACGAATTAATTTTGAAGAAACTATAAAAATTTCAACAAATTCATCTTCGGTTCCCTTAAAAAACATTTTAAACTCAGGTTCATTCATTATTTCCCAATGAGTAATTGGTTTAACTAAACCTGGCATATCATTCTTTCCGTCTGCATTATATCTATCAACTAACTTTTCTAAAAAAATTAAGTAATTATCCATTGAACAAGGTTTATTTAATCTTTTTGGAAATTTTTTACCGAACGGGCTTCTGGATTTTTTCTTTTTATTACAAGTTATTTGATCCCATTTTGCAAAAGGCCAAATCGTTGCCAAAATTTTTTGATTATGATCTTGTGCATATTTTACATATTTATCAGTTTCATCCCAATAAAAATCTCCTTTTTCAGGTTCTATATGACTCCATACAAAAGGTCCAGGATGAGGTCTAACCCATTGGTTTTCTTGTCCTCTCATTCTTTCATCAAATATTTCTGTTAACTCTCCAAATCTCGATTCAGAATTTGCTGAGATAGAAAAAATGAAAATAAAAAATATTAGAAAAATTTTTTTCATTTTAAGTACGCTATAGAAAGCATTTATTTAGGATAGTCCTAAAAAACCGGGAGCTAAAGATGGCTAGATAGGACTATCTAAAAGTGATATTATCATAATCAATCTAATTTGCATTAAAAAATTTTTTTGAAGATTCTTGAATTTACATGAAAAAAAGCCACAGACCAATTACCAGAAAGAAAAATCCTGAGCCAAAGATTGGAAGCAAAGATTGGATAATATGGGCTGCATGGGCAGATAGGATTACATTTGAAGATATTAAATTTTTAACAGGAAAAACAGAGTCTGATGTAATTAAGATAATGAGAAGAACTCTTGAACCTTCCTCTTTTAGGTTATGGCGAAAAAGAATTAAATCTAAAAGTATAAAACATAGGAAAAAATTTGAATATTCTAGAAAACTTATTAGAAAAAAAATTAAAAAAAATGAAATTCTTAACTGGTAAAAATAAGATTTAAGCTTATATGTAACTTGTGAAAAATATTATTATGTACTCAGGACCTATGTGCGCATTTTGTGATGCAGCAAAAAGATTGCTTAAAAGAAATAACTTAGAATTTAAAGAAATTGATATTTCTACTCAAGATGGATTAAGAGATGAAATGATTAATAAAGCAAATGGCAAAAGAACAATACCTCAAATTTTTTTTGATGATTTTCATGTTGGTGGCTATGAAGAATTAAGATCTTTAGAAAAAGAAAACAAATTAAAAGATCAATTAAAATAATTATTCAATTGTAACTGTTACATCAGGTTCCGCTGCATATAATCCCTTTGCGGCACCAACAGTATCACAATCGTCACCCATATCATCTATTGCACCTACAGCTGCACTAGTACCAAATGCTATCTTAATACTTGGAATATTTCCCGGTTTCATCGTGAATGTGCTTGCTAGTTGTTGTCTATAATTAAAATATTCATCATCACTAGCAATTGTTCCTGCTACACCTGAAGTATCTGTTAAAGAAGAAAGACCAGTTAAATTATCACCAACATCACTCCCAACCATAGCAGCATATAAAGTTGTTGATGCTTCACTGCCAGAAGTTGGCGTCCCTTCTGCAAGTGTTCCCGCCGATCCTACTTCTCCATTTTTAGTATAACAAGTTGTTCCACTATCATCGGCTGCGGATCCTTTAACTGTAAAAGCTCTGCCCATTGTAATTTCCAAATAAGTGTAAGATAATCCAAATTTAGCAGCAGATGCATTTCCTAAACTAGCTGCAGCTGCTCCAGCAGATGTATTAGCAATATCAATTGCACCTGAATTACCATCGTAAATAGTAACAGCTCCATTACATACACTCGCTGTGCTAGTGCTATCACATAATTTTATCTTATAAATTGTTATTTTATATTCTGTAGCTGCTCCGGTTCCTGCGAATGCCTTTCCAAAGAAAATAATTGAAAATATAAATGTAATTAAAAATGTTTTTATTTTTTTCATAACTATTTGCTTGTCACAATTACCGCTCCTTGAATTTCTACAGTTAAATTGTTACTTCTTCTAACCTTGTCTTTTAATTTTTGTTCAACATTTTCTTTTTCAAATGCAAGATCTGAAATCATTCCGTCTTTTAGTGTTTTCTTGTTTTCTTTTGGTGGGTAAACAAATGATAATCTGTAAGAATATTCATCATCTACTCCGCTATTATCACTAAAATCTCCAGTTATATCAAACTGAACGGTTTGGGATAACATTGTTTCTAATGATAGCCTGTTACCTTCTGTATCAGATGTCGCTTTTTCTTTTTCCCAACTATAATTTTGCCAATTAATAGTTGCCCAAGGCATATAAGGGACTTGTGAAGATAAATTTATTTCATATCCAGACAAAACTTGTTCTTCAGTACCATCAACAACTTCCATATTTGTTATTTTGTGATAACTGTTTGCAGTTAAATCAAGTGTAGCTCCTTTAAGTTCAATTCCTAAACTACCTCTTGTATGTCCTTCTAAGTCATAATCTATAAAACTGTTAATTCCAAACATACTAGATTTATCATCAGTTAATTTTCTATAGCCAATACCTAAATTTGTAATTAATCTATCAGAACTATTTATTTCTTGAGTATGAAGACTAATTTGTGAAAATAAATTTGAAAATTCTTCTGATGAAATATCTCTCACTGCCAATATTTCTAAATCAGGATTGTCATCTTCGTTGATCTGTATAGAAGCTTCTGTAATACCCTCACCAGGAATTAAATTAGAAAACAATTCTGAAACATTTTCTGCAAAAGTTTTATTTGATATGAATATTAAAAAAATTAATAATATGGATAGTTTTATTAATTTGCTCATAACAATTAAAAACATATAAACTCTAAATATTATTGCAACTTAATTTTTTGGCTTAAAAACTAAACAAATACCGTTATTACAATATCTTTTACCAGTTGGTTCTGGACCATCATCAAATATATGTCCATGGTGTACTCCACAGTTTTTGCAATGATATTCTGTTCTTGCATAACCTAAAAAATAATCTGTTTTT
>Ga0208261_1000622_pt1 | contig 13711 bp, 6 predicted proteins | sample Knorr_S7_td_DCM__FD_185595 | JGI IMG/M metagenome (GOLD analysis project Ga0208261, IMG submission 185595) | Marine microbial communities from Southern Atlantic Ocean transect - Knorr_S7_td_DCM_ad_131m_LV_B (SPAdes) (version 3) | ecosystem: Environmental > Aquatic > Marine > Oceanic | place...
AACACCACAGAGCTTTCAGATTGGCCTAAGTCAAATGTATCCAGATGGCCAAATAATTTAGATGGCCTCAAAATGGTCGATGGTATTGGGCTATTAGTAGGGGCTAAGGTTTATATCAAAGATGATCCAACCACTAGAATCGATAGTACAGTAGTTGATGACAAAAACATCATTGATAATGGGGATGAGGATCTACACGAACTGTATTTCCTTCAAACTAGTTACCGTGAAGAGATGGATGTAAATCCTGCAGGTACGTTTGAATATGGGTTTTATCCTGCGTTTGGTTACTTTAATGAAACCGGTGAATATCCTGCGATGAGTAATAGGCCAAGCTCATGGCCCACGGGGGGCTGGCCATCTGTAGGGCGTCAAACTAAATGGCCCGGAGAGTGGGATGGTCGATTTGGAAGGGGAGTTATCTATGCGGATATGGAAACCTATTTTGTTGTTAATGATGCACAAGACCAAGAATATTTAGAGCTTCCTGATCGTGTGCGGTATTACCCGCGAAAAGGAAAAACGATTGGCGAGATAAATGAACAGGTTACCATTGGCGGAGGAAATCCATGGGGTGGATTAGGATTAAGGGTTGAGACCAGAGGATTTCAATGGAACAATCCACAGGCCAGAGATGCAATATTCTGGGAATATAGCATTGCTAATATATCTGACTATGACTTGACTGAAGTTGCATTTGGCTATTGGGTTGATAATGCAATTGGCGATGATGGCAGCGATGAGCTAGCATACTTTGATACAGATTTAGATATGTCTTACTCTTGGGATATAAACGGCATAGGAAAAGGTGGCCTTCCAACGGGAACTATGGGGTTTGCCTATTTGGAAAGTCCTGGCGTCCCCTATGACGATATAGACAATGACAAAGATGGCTTATTGAATGAGAAAAGAGACAATGTTGCTGTAAATAAAGTTGGCCCCACCGATGGCATTTATAATCTGCAAGATTTTTTATCTTTTTATCGATTGAATGAAGAAGACTTAAAAGAGCATTGGGATGCAGATGAAGATCAGGACTGGGAAGACGGTGAAGATTTAAATAATAATGGGATATACGATGAAACTGAATTTTTTGGAGATGATATTGGACTCGATGGCGTTGCTCCTGGCGAATTAAATTATACTGGACCAGATGAAGGGGAAGCAAATCACAAGCCCGACTATAAAGAAGGGGTAGGTTCAGAGCCAAATTTTGCTGAGACAGATGTATCTGAATCTGATATGATTGGTCTCACGGCCTTTCGCCTATTTCCAGTTCCAAGTCATGCTCAGTCAAATAAAACTTGGTGGTTTAAAAATGATCAAGCAATGTGGGATCTAATTGGAGAGAATGTTTTAGAAGAATACATTGAAAACATCTCAAACCTGATTGAGATATTTGCTTCTGGGCCATTTCCGCTTTATCGTGGTAGATCTGAAAGAATTTCCATGGCTGAATTGCATTCATTTGACCCGTTAGAAGGTCTAAACTCATCAGAGCATACAGCGCCATCGCTTTATGAGTTGAAAAAAATTGTCCAGGTCATTTATGAGAAAGACTATCGTTTCGCCCAGCCACCAAAGATGCCAACGCTTACAGCGACCCCCGCTGATGGAAAAGTAATTCTTACCTGGGATAATATATCCGATACAAAAACCCGTGATCCTTTTTTAGGGAATGTAAATGACTTTGAAGGCTATAAAGTCTTTAGAGCGACTGATAAATATTTTTCAGACGCAGAGGTCATCACTGATGGCTATGGTACACCAACTTTTATGAAGCCTATTTTTCAGTGTGACATTAAAGATGGAAAATTTGGATTCACGGATTTTGGTCTGATCAATGGCGTAGCCTACAATCTTGGAACAGATAATGGCATATCGCATGTTTTTGTTGATAACACTGTAATGAATGGTCGTACCTATTATTATGGATTGGTTGCGTATGATTACGGTGCGCCAAACATCGGTCCTGGTATTGCGCCATCTGAAAATAATGTTGTTGTTGAGCTAGACGAAGCTGAGGAAGTTCGATCAATCGGAAAGAATGTCGCAATTGTGACACCAACGAAACCTGCAGCCGGATACCTTTCACCAGATATCACAATTAATGAAAGCAACTTACCAGGTGGGGGTGAAATTGTACCAGCTATATTGGCCCAAGCAAGCATCATTCCTAAGAATGAATATCTCGTACAATTTGAGGTTGATACTATTTCACAACTTCCATCTTACGAACATGGCATTTTATATACGACCAGCGGAATTAATATTTATAACTCCGCTTCATCAGAGCTAGTGTATTCTGAAAATTCTCAAAAATTTGTCGGAAGCAATCTTTTGTATTTGGATTCCCTTAGCGCATGGACACTTAACCCAGACATTCTTGTTAAATCGGATGTTTTTGATGGCGTTCAGCTAACGATTGATCAGCCATTTACCGAAGCATCATATGACTATGCAAATTCTGGTTGGGTGCAAGGCAATGGGATCATGCGTATTTTACCAACGCCAAGAGAATCAAAATTTATGCCTTGGGATTATGATATTATCTTTACCTCTGACCCTTCAAGATACTCAACTATTACTACTTCGAAATTAAATATCAGGGATGAAACGGACACCCGCATTGCAACAAATCAAATCTTGTTAGGTCAAAATTTTAATTTTTATGTAAAAAACAATACGATACAAAAAAGCGATGGAACCTTTGAAATTATGGATATGGTTGTTGATGACTTGAATAAAAATGGACAGTATGATAGATATGAGGATCGCATCATTGTTGGCGGTGTAAGTAAAGATAAAAAATGGGGAGGAACGGTGTTTGTGATTGACTTTTCATTATCATCGGATGCAACCTACCCTAGAAGTGATGATGTATTTCGTGTCAAGTTTATGAGGCCATTCTGGAAAACAGATCATTTAAAATTTACGATTAATTCTTATGATGAATTAAATACTGACTCTTTGAAACATAAGATGAAAGAAATTAGGGTGGTTCCCAATCCGTATGTGGCTACAAACGTAATGGAGCCGGCTGTCTCAAATCAGTTTTTAAATCAGCGCAGGCGGCTACTTTTCACCAATATTCCAGCACAAGCAACAATTAAAATATTTACCGTAAGCGGAATTCTAGTAGATGAAATTGCAGTGAACAACCTGCCGCAAGATGGATCAGTGCATTGGGATATGCTCACCAGAGAGGGCCTTGAAATAGCTGCCGGGATGTACCTGTATCATGTTGAATCACTTGTAACGGGTGATAAAAAACTTGGAAAATTTGCGGTGATCAAATGATGCTAAGAGCTTTAATCTACACTCTATTGATTTCAACATCACTTTTGTCACAGACAATCAATCGCTATGGCTCAACTGCAGCGAATTTTCTAGAAATTGGGGTGGGTAGCGCAAATGCTGGAATGGGTGATGCCGGCGTAACCACTGCAGAAGGACCCGCAGCCGTATACTGGAATCCCGCAGCCCTAGCATTTATTAATAGGAATGAAAGCTCCTTCATGATCCAGCCATGGGTACTTGATATCAATATGATGTTTGTCGGCTCTACTATACATGTCAATAGAGTGGGTACCTTCGCCTTGAGCTTGACCCATATGGGCTATGGAGATATGGAAGTAACCTCTATGTCGCAGCAAGAAGGAACTGGAGAAAAATTTTCCGCAAATGAATATAGCGCTGGTTTTACATTTTCTCGAAAAATAGTTCAATGGTTCTCATTTGGAGCAACCGCAAAGATCATCTCATCAAAGATATGGCATTCTACCGCAAATGCGTTTGCGCTTGATGTAGGTTCGATTGTTAATACAGAATTTCTTTCCCCTACAGGGAATAAAGAAGATGGGATGCGAATTGGTATGAGTATCTCTAATTATGGTACTCGCATGAAGTATGATGGTATTGATCTATTAAACCCAATTGATATCTCACCTTTTGAAGATGGGAACTTTGCTGATGTTGCAGGTCAATTTCGTCCGCAAGGTTGGGAGCTGCCTTTATTGTTTAGGATCGGAGTAGGAATTAAACCGCTCTATACCGACCTTCACCGTATGCTAATTGCAGTCGATGCTGTTCATCCGAATAATAATTCTGAGTATATAAATGTTGGAGCGCAATATGAGCTTCGCATGGCTGGCCAAGGAAGTCTATATCTTAGATCTGGATACAAATCGCTTTTTATGAAAGATTCACAATTTGGGCCAACCTTTGGTGGAGGTATAAAAATTAACTTAATGAATAATCAAGCTCTTCAATTAGACTATTCTAGAAGAACCGCTGGGCTTTTAGGTGATCTGAGTTCATATACCATTAGCATTGGATTTTAGATTCCCACTATTCTCCCCGTCTCGTTTATTATTCGCTATAATCGTTTTAATTGGATGCGAAAAGGATAATTTATCTACAACCCCTAAAGACATTTTAGCAAAAGTTGGCGATAGATTTATAACATCTAAGGATTTTTTACAACGCGCAGAATACACCATTCGCCCTGAATACTGTAAGGGCAATTACTATATTCATAAAAAAATAATCCTAAATAATTTAATCGCTGAAAAACTTCTAGCGTTAGAAATTGAATCATCTAATATGAACACCATCAATGAAGGCGCTGCTGCTTTTATTAAAGGTCGTAAGGAACAGTCGATGAGGCAACTTTTATATTATAAGCAAGGATATCAAAAGTCAAAAGTCGACAAAAGCGAGATCAATCATTATTATAAAATGGCAGGAAGAACATATGACATTAGTCATTTTTCATTTCCAGGCGGCGCATTTCTTGACTCTGTCCAAAGCGCATTGAAAGACAGCATCTCATTTGAGGACATCTATCGAGCAAGCTTTGATGAAAAAATACCAAAGCGCGAAGTGAAATGGGAGGAGCCAAACAATGCAATTATCAATCAAGCCTTATTTAATAGTCCTGTAAAAAAGAATGATATAGTTGGACCATTTAAACTAGAAGACGGCTCATTTTTTATGATGAAAGTTAATGGTTGGACCGATCGTATGGCGATGACAGATAAAGCAATTTCCGAGCGCAATACAAAAGTCATCAATACCCTAAGGGAGCGAAAAGGATTAAAAGAATATGAATCGTTTGTTTCAGAAGTGATGAAAGGAAAAGAGATCAAATTTAATCAAGATGTATTTCTTTCGTACGCCAATGCTATTAGTGAAAGGTTTTTCAGATCTCGAAGGGAAAAAGAATCGGCTATTTCAAGCGCCTTGTTCAACAGCGAAGAACTCTTAACGGTAGAAGATATACAGCCCCTTAGTGATGAATTCTCGAATCTTATACTTTTTGAAGTAAATAATATAGAATGGACGATACAGCAATTTGAAAAAGATTTATTATCTCATCCTCTTGTTTTTAGAAAGAAAAAAATGAATAAAAATGAATTCTCAAATCAATTTAGGTTAGCTATCGTTGATTTTATTCAGGATAAATTTCTTACAGAAAAAGCTTACGCTATGTCGCTTGATAAATCCTTTGAAGTCGTACAAAGCGAAAAGATTTGGAAAGATAGCTTCCTTGCATATCAGTCTTCAAGGCTCTACGATCAAAATGCAACAAATAAAGATCGACATATCAAAATGAAACCAATTATTGATAAATTGCAAGAGAAGTACAGTAAAGATATTTACATAAATACGGATTTATTTGAAAAAATTAAAGTTTCTAATGTTGATATGTTTGTGACGCAGAGCAACGTACCCTACCCGGTTATGGTACCAAATTTTCCATCGTATACCGATGATAGCTATCTTGATTATGGAGCTAAACTTGATTAAATATTTTCTAACCTTTTTTTGTCTGATCTCTTTTTCTATCAGTCAAAAATATTTTGGGGGCGAACTTCGAACAAAAGAATCTTATTTGTACGGAAGATTTGAAGCGCGATTCAAATCTGCTCAGGGAGACGGATTGGTCTCATCTTTTTTTACCTACCAGGATCATTTGATTGACGGTTCTCACATCTGGAACGAGATAGACTTTGAGATTTTAGGCCGATGGAATAATGTTGTTAGCATGAATACTATCACACCGGGAAATTCTAGCCATCTACGGGAGAATTATATTGAAGATTTTAATCCTCATGCTAACTACCATGATTATGCGTTTGAATGGACACCAGATTATGTGGCCTGGTTTGTTGATGGAGTGGAGCACTACAGACAGGACCTCCCAAAACATAATCACATTGCGACTTTAAAACATGCTCAGAAAATTATGATGAACCTCTGGGTTCCCATCTATGAAGACTGGGTAGGTAAATGGGTAGAGGATATTATGCCTCGATTTGCATATTATGATCATGTTTCCTACTATGACTATACGCCAGGTTCTGGGAATTACGGTTCAAACAATGATTTTAAATTGAAATGGAAAGATGATTTCAATGCGTTTGACTCGGATAGATGGGAAAAGGCTACCCACACCTTTTCTGGTAATCGTGTAAAATTTGAACCGCAAAATATTGTCTATAAAGATGGTAAAATGATTTTATGCCTAACCTATAATAACGCCTTTGGCTTTAAAGATAATATTGCACCAACAGGCTTATATGGCTATAGGTCTCACAATTTAATTTCATTGAGATTCTCTGAAGAGCTTGATTCAGTTAGCGTATTTAATAGAGCTAACTACACAATTAATAATGTACAAATAAATAAAATTACTCTAGGGCAAGACCAAAGAACGGTTCATCTTTCAACAAACGGCTTAACTGAAAATAAAACATATAGAGTCTCACTTTCTGGTATCAAAGATCAATTCGGGAATGCTCAAAATAATCAAATTTTGATAATTCAAAATACAAAGCCTGCCAACCTGCCAATAAAGATCAATGTTGGTGGAGAAAGTTCAGGAGATTATCTGGTTGATAAATATTGGTGGTACGATTACGATGATTACGGCCATATGAATGGCAATCATCAAAAAGTATCCAATATTAATATTAAAAATACATCTATTGATCAAATCTATCAATCCTCAGCAGAGCGTATTGCCATCTACAAGGTTCGCGTAGTTCCTGGTATATATGATATTACCCTTCTATTCGCTGAAAATTATTATCAACCGAATCAACGCTCTTTTGATGTACGTATTGAAGGAAAAAAAATAATTAACGACCTAGATGTTTCTAAGGAGGTTGGGATGCATACAGCTCTTGAAAAAAAGGTAGATTATGTTTCTATTGCAGATGGAGTTTTGGATATTCATTTTGATTTGAATCTATATGGTCAGGGGTATGGCGCTGCGGGACCTTTTTTAAATGGACTGATCATAGATAGAACTAAAGGACTTGGAGTTGATGATCTAGAAATACCTTCAACATTTGAAATTGGTGAAGTATACCCTAATCCGTTTAACAATCACTTATCGATCCCCATTCAATCAGATATCAATCAAAGGCTTACAGTTGACGTTGTTGACGTCTTAGGCAGGCAGGTTGATTTATTAATTAATGATCAGCTTGTAAGCGGTGAGAATGCCATTCAATGGAACGCAAAAAATATTGGAACGGGTGTTTATTTCATTCGCGCAATAAATAACCATCAAGCGCATTACAAAAAAGTATCACTGGTTAAATGATGAAACTACTTCCAATTTTGATACTTTTCATTACATGCCAAGAACCTAAAAGTTCAGAAAAACAACCAGTGGTTAATGAATGGGACAAAGAAGGATGGGCGCTAGTATGGAACGATGAATTTGATGGGCCTGCTCTAAATCTAGAAAAATGGTCCTTTGAAATAGGCGGTCACGGCTGGGGCAACAATGAATTACAATATTATTCTGATGATGATTCAACGGCATTCATTCAAGATGGTAAATTAGTGATCAGAGCAGATCTGGTTCCGCAAGGCACTGGATCTTCAGATAATCTTAGGTATTTCTCATCTGCTAGATTGCGTACCTCTGGAAAAGGAGATTGGCGCTATGGAAGAATCGAGGTAAAAGCTAAACTCGCTCTGGGTCAAGGAATATGGCCAGCAATATGGATGCTCCCAACAGACTGGATGTATGGCGGTTGGCCAGAAAGTGGAGAAATCGATATTATGGAACATGTTGGATACGATCCAGGTAGAGTTCATGGAAGTATTCATACTGGATCATATAATCATAAGATCAATACACAAAGAGGTGGATCGAAGTTGCTTGATAAAATTAGTTCTAAATTTTATGTTTACGCTATTGAATGGTATGAAGATAGAATAGATTTTCTTATCGATGATGCTAAATACTTTTCTTTTCAAAATGACGGAAAAAATGATTTCAATACTTGGCCATTCAATCAAAGATTTCATTTATTAATCAATATTGCGGTTGGCGGCGATTGGCCTGGAAGCCCAGATGAGACAACACAATTTCCCACCGAGATGGAAGTAGAATATGTTAGGGTATATGAAAAAATTCAACCCTAGATCAATTGCCATCATTTTCTTTTTATCTGCATCAATCAACGCTCAGTATTTACATGTTGTTGGTAAAGATGTTTTTGATAATAAGGGTGAAAAGATCATTTTAAAAGGAATGGGTCTTGGAGGCTGGTTGGTTCCTGAAGGGTATATGCTTGGAACATGGGGATCTCCAACCTCAATACGCAATCGCATAGTTGATTTAATTGGGGAAGACTCTACAATTACATTTTACGAAAAATTTGAAAAGAATTATGTTACCGAAAAGGATATTATTCAGCTTTCTAAATGGGGCTTTAACTCTGTCAGGTTACCATTTCACTACAAAACCCTTAGCCCGCAATATGGGAGTTATGATGAAAAAGGGTTTTCTGTTATCGATAGCGTAATTGCCTGGTGTAGCCGTAGTGAGATTTATCTTATACTGGATATGCATGTTGCCCCTGGCTCACAAAGTGGCGATGAGAATGCAGATGGGGATGCAGGAGCGCAATTGTGGGATAGTTCATCAAATCAAGACTGGGCTGTTGATATCTGGGGGGAAATTGCGAGAAGATATTCTACCGAGAAATGGATTGGTGGCTATGATCTTCTGAACGAACCGGTTCTTTATAATGGCGGATCGCAGGTACGAAATTTGCAAAGAAAGATGAGAAATCGCATACGCAAATTTGATCTAAACCATACTCTATTTGTAAATGGCAATATGTGGTCCCGCGCATTTGAAGGCCTTGGACCTGCGCTAGACGAAAATATGGTTTGGGCTTTTCATTATTATTCATGGATGGTTTTTAATCGGGTTACTCAAAATACCATTCAATATTTAATCAATTTTAGAAATCAAACAAATCGACCTCTATGGCTTGGAGAGGCAGGAGAAAATTCGAACGAATGGTTTATGCAAGTAACGGATCTTATGGAAAAAAATGATATCGGTTGGGCCTGGTGGAATTACAAAAAAATTGGAACAATAACAGGCCCTGTATCATCTCCATCTGACTCTGTTTATCAAGAAATCACTAGATATTGGAATGGCGATGGGCCTAAACCTTCATATGAGACTTCGCTACTGGGGTTAAATAATATGGCAGAAAACCTTAAGCTAGAAAACTGTGAGATAAAAAAAGGAGTTGTCGCCTCATTATTGAATGATGACTATGGTACAAAAAATCTTCCATTTAAAGAGCACTTCATTCCAGGGGATATCAATGTCGTAGATTATGATTTAGGGGCTAATGGACTAGCGTATTTTGATTTTGATTATATTGATAACAGACCCAATGGGGGAGGGCTTAAAACGTGGAATAATGGTTGGGCTTATAGAAATGATGGTGTAGATATTCAGGAATCTACAGATTCTAAAATTTCTAAATATCATATAAGCCATACCCAGTCAGGTGAGTTTTTAAAATATACTGTCAATGTGTTGAAAGATGATCTCTATCAATTTAGTATTATTTCCTCATCGGTATCGGCTGAAGCATCGTTAGCAATTTTTAATGAACAAAATCAAAAAATCATCCCGGATACTAATCTTCCCATAACTCAAGATTACGATTTATGGGTTGAAACTGTATTAGGAGAAGTTGAACTGCAAAAGGGTAAAAATATTTTGAGACTTTTTGTATCAAGAGGAGGAGCCAATCTTAAAAAGATTAAAGTCTCTTCCAGTTCTTCAAGGGCTGGGGATGCGATATTTAGCTATAGAATTTATCCCAACCCAGCAAAGCAGACGCTAAGTATTAATTATGAGTCGCTCAATCCAAATACTGTAACCATTAAAATTTATAATCTTAATGGCCAGCTAGTATCAAATGTTATATCTAAATCATATGTTGGTGAAAATAATATTAGTTGGAATGGTAAAGATTCTTACGGTAGAGATTTATCTAGCGGAGTTTATTTTATCACCATTGATGATGGCAAAAAAATAATTAAAGATAAATTTACACTGATCAAATAGAATCATTTATTAGCATGAAGTATACTTTAATGATCATTTTTAGCTCTTGGTTGACTTCACAATCTTTACTGATTAATGAAATTGTTTCTAGCAATAGCTCAATTTTTTATGATGAGGATGGAGATACACCTGACTGGATAGAAATCTATAACCCAAGCGATATTGTAGTTAATCTTGAAGGTTATGGCCTTAGCGATGATCTTTCTGAAAAATTAAAGTGGCAATTCCCCAATGTTCTTATCCAGCCTAAGGACTTTCTTTTAATATTAGCATCCGATAAAGATAGAAAAAAATTAGTCTCAAGTTGGGACGCAGAGATTACGGTTGGAGATCAATGGAACTATTGGTCAAAAAATAGTGCACCACCTAGCAATTGGACATCAATCAATTTTGCTGCAACCGGTTGGGGGCAAGGGCCAAGCGGGATTGGCTATGGAGATAATGATGATAATACAATCATTTCCCAAACGGTGTCTGTTTTTGTAAGAAAAAAATTCACAATTGAAGATTCTAATGATATTGGAATGGTACTTTTTCATTTAGATTTTGACGATGGATACATTGCTTACTTGAATGGCAAAGAATTTTCAAGAAAGAATTTAGGCGCTGAAAATTCAGTTGTTACCTACAATCAAACAGCTACCGATCTACATGAGGCAGAAATATATACAGGGGGATTCCCTGAAACTATCATCGTTGATCACAATCAATACCCATTACAAACAGGTGAAAACGTTTTAGCGATTCAAGTGCACAATTATTCAACTACCTCCTCCGATCTTTCTTGTACACCTTTTTTAACAATTGGATATAATACAAATATTCAAAACCCAAAGGCACCTGATCCCAGAATTGATCTACCAACTACCTATCTTCACAGTAATTTTAAAATTAAATCCGGCGGTGAAGACCTTATCTTATCCAATCCAAGCGCAGCAATAATAGATTCAATATATACTGGTTCAATTCCAACCGATAAATCTAAAGGAAGAGTTTCGCAGGGCAGTGAATGGAAATACTTTGACAATACAACCCCTGGAAAGTCTAACCCAAGTACAGGGTATAATGGTTTTTTAGATTCTCCAACATTTTCTACTGCATCAGGTTTTTATAATAACTCCCAATTGGTTTCATTGAATTATTCAAATGCTAGCATAGGGGCAAAAATTTATTTTACTCAAGATGGTTCAGAGCCAGATCAAAACTCAACATTGTATACTCAACCAATAAACATTACTTCAAATACACCATTAAGAGCACGGTCATACCTTGATGGATGGATGCCATCAATAGTGGAAACGCAAACTTACTTATTTGAATCCCAACCAGATATCCCAGTGATTGTTCTTAACGCCAGTCCTTCAGACCTTTTTGATCCAAATTCGGGTATGTACATGAAAGGGCCCAGCGCCTCACCAGATTTCCCTCATTTTGGAGCAAATTTTTGGGAGGATTGGGAGCGATCAGCGCAGTTCGAAATTTTCGATATAAATGGCAATAACTATAAAGCAAATGCGGGCATTAAAATATTTGGCGGATGGAGCAGAGGGAATCCCCAAAAATCATTTTCAGTATTTGCTAGAAAGAAGTATGGTACCAGTAACTTTGAGGTTCAACTCTTCCAGGGCGACATTGAAAATTACGAATCATTTGTGTTGAGAAATTCAGGCAATGATTGGGATCAAACGTTGCTTAGGGATGGATATATAGTAAGCCTAATTAAGGGCATTAACATTGATTATCAGCAGTACAGACCCGTCCTTAGTTATATTAATGGAGAATATTGGGGTATCTATAATATACGTGAAAAAATTAGCGAACATTTCATTTCTTCGCATCATGATGTGCCCACTGATGATATTGATCTACTTGCTTACAACGGCGCATTCGAAGATAACCTCGAGACGATTCATGGCACAAAAAATGACTACATGAATATGATTAATTTCATTTCATCAAACGATGTAAGTGATGCAAACGTATTTGAAGTTATCAATGATTGGATAGATATTGAACAATATATCAAATATCAAGTCATTCAGACATTTATTGATAATCGTGATTGGCCTGGAAACAATGTTAAGCTTTGGAGAGATAGCCGAGAAGGTGGAAAGTGGCGATGGATTTTGTATGACACAGACTTTGCATTTGCTTTCCCAAAATGGATGACCGATCACTATAAATTCAATACAATCGATTTTGCTTTAGAGTCAAATGGTCCGGGATGGCCGAACCCCCCTTGGAGCACTTTTCTTTTTAGAAAATTAATGGAAAATGATTCATTTAAACATCAGTTCATTAATACCTATTGTGACTATTTGAATACAATATTTTTACCGGACAATCTGAATGATCAATTAATAAAGACCAAAAATGGAATTTCAAAATATATAGGCAAACATCATGAAAGATGGAAACAAAACATTAACTGGGAAGGTGAGATTGCGCGCATTAAAACTTTTAATGATTTAAGAGAGTTTTATAGTAAAAGAAACCTAAAAAGCACATTTAATCTCCCAAGGCATAAAACAATAAATATATCTATTAAGCCACCAGGGTCAGGAACGGTTAAAATAAATTCACTTAATATTGATCAGGCTCAATGGTCAGGTGACTACTTTCCTGGTATTCCAATTAATATCTCTGCCCATCCTAAGTCCGGTTTAAAATTTAAAGAATGGACCGGTGCGCCTGATTCACTTTCTTCTATGGCGCTTGATGTTGAAAATTTTTCAGAGCTAGAAGCAGTTTTTGAAACAAACTTAAATATTGATGAACAAAGCTCCGTACCAATTTCATCTAAACTACATCCAGCCTACCCAAATCCATTCAATAATTCTATCGTGATCCCTTTTGATGTACATTCCCATAGTAATGTCACAATTACAATTTCAAATATTTTGGGCCAAAAAATTAAATCCTTTAATTTCAATAATTATGAACCTGGGACATATGAAATTAAATGGAATGGATTAAATGGTAAGAATGTTCCAGTATCGGGAGGCGTGTATATAGTAACATTCAATACACATTTAAATTCTGATTTTCAAAAAATAATATTATTGAAGTAGAGTTTATGGAAATATCAAAAATATCTGAAAAATACAATCAGGCAGTTAGGGGTGAAGAGCAAATTAATTGTAGTCAGGAAAAAATATGGAACGTAATCGCTCAAGCATCTAATCTTGAACTATTTCACCCATTTTGCTCAAAAAATCCTATAATAGCTTGGCAAGAAAATGACCACCGGGATGAAATTCATTATATTAATGGTTTTAAACTAAAAAGGCACTTTATTGCATGGAA
>Ga0208261_1000624_pt1 | contig 13679 bp, 11 predicted proteins | sample Knorr_S7_td_DCM__FD_185595 | JGI IMG/M metagenome (GOLD analysis project Ga0208261, IMG submission 185595) | Marine microbial communities from Southern Atlantic Ocean transect - Knorr_S7_td_DCM_ad_131m_LV_B (SPAdes) (version 3) | ecosystem: Environmental > Aquatic > Marine > Oceanic | place...
TGTTGCTCAGGTCCGTCTTGGAAATATCCATAGACAAACATACCCTGACGGAGGTTAGGAGTCGCAGATGCTCCTGCCTGTCCTCCACCAGCAGTGATGGGCATCTCAACCTGAGCCCAAGGAAGTTGATCAGAACTAATACTTTCTTCTTCCTTATCATGGATACCCATGATTCTTACTTTATATCTTCTACCCCATCCCTTAGTTGACTCAGGGTTCTCTATTTTACCAGGACTAATGTTATCTCTCCACCCAGAATCATCAGCAATTTGTCCTTGCCATCTAGACGAATTACCATAAACTTCTGGATTAAATAAACCTGATTCTGCTACCATTAATCGTCATATACCTTACACTCATCCGCATCAGGATGATTATCACAATAAACTTCTAAATGACTATCTTCATGTCGTGTATGATAATCATTAATCTTACCTTCATTCGCATCTACTTTATCATCCTTATGATACACATCATAATCAGCATGTACATTCTCTAAGTCATCCTTAGTATATTCATGCATACCATGATTAGTATGTTCTTTACCATCTTTAGGGTCAATGTAGACCTCATGTTCTAAGTCGTGCTTAATAGTCATAGTTTCTTAACCTTTTAATGGAGTGCCTTGTCTACCAAAAGAGTCTCTTACTAAATTCAGTTTTGTGTATGTTCCATCAGATGAAACATAATGACAAAGATCGGTTATAATATATAGACCACCAGTTCTCTGGTTTACTTCACCTTTATTCTTATCTGCAATTACAGCTGGTGCATCTACAAATAAAGCATCTCCTGCATGAAGTGAAAAGTCTCCTGGTATAGTAATAGTTACTTGAGAGGCATAGAATTGATTATACCTCCTTATTGACTGATTGACAATCTGAGACTGAATAAAATTAGGTAATCTAGATTTTTCTAATTGTTGTTGTTCCTCACCTAATCCAGTTCCTGAAGGAAGAGTTCCAGTATCTTCAACATAATATGTTATTCGGGAATAATCTTTATCCAATCCCACTCTATCAAAAACAGGATTCAATACAGGAAGTTCTTCACCACCCGTGGTTAAATTCTCTTCAGATCCCTCATCTTGTGGGGTTCCTCCACCAACTTTAGCAGCTGCATCTTTTATTGTTCTAGTCAGAACTTTATATGCTGCTGTTCTTGGGTCAAAAGTAATTATCTTTGTAGCATAAGCACCTAATGACATTTTACTCTTTACTTCTACTCTATTATCTTCAGAATACTCCAAGGCTTTCATATCATATCCTGGAGGAATTCTTGCACCCATAGCATCAGAAGTATTATCAAACAATATAGATTTTTTAATTGGATTTTTTTCCTTATCTAATAAGGTATCAATAGATTTAAAATGATATCCCTCTGAGGTTTCCCAAAAGAAAAACCCTGCACTCTTTCCAAGCTTACCATCGGGTACAGACTTCTTAGATAATGTATTCAGAACATAGAAAGGTTTTCTATTATTACCTATAAAATTATAATTATTTGCAGTTGCTTCTATGAAAATTTCTTTATCAGTATTTAAAAAATTTTCTTCTGACTTTATTATTTTTTCTACATGACCACCCTCACTATCCTCAGAACCACTATCCTGATCAGTACCATTAGCAATTTTACCATCAAATCTAGTATTAACTCTTATCTTTTCATTTAAAATAAACTCTTTAGATACCAAATCTAAATTTATAGTATTGACTTTAGAAGTTTCTTTTATAGGGGTGACCTTATTAACAAATAATTCTAAATCAATTTCATTTCCATTATTATCTTCAATAATAACTCTACAAGTTTCTGTTCCAACTATAGGAAGACCCTCCACTGCTGCCATTACAGTATCATCATCCTCAGATTTAATAGTATTTCCTGTATCAGTATAGTTAACCGAAACTCTTACAGTATCTGCCAAAATACTTTCAAAATACTGAAGTACACTAACACCACCAGCTAAATCTACCGCACGACTTTGATCTTTATTAGAAACCACAACTACTTGCGATATTATAGAAGGGTCTGAGTCCCTTGCTAAAACTATGTTATTTCCTTTAGCCATATTATCCTTTCTCTAAAATTTCATAAGGATCATCTCCAGAAGATGCTGTTGTTCCACTAGTAACTAACTGCCCAGAATCATTACCTTGTATCATATTTATCTCAGTGCTAGGAGCATAGATTGTATACTCTTTCTGGCCACCATCAGTTTCATAAGATGCACTAACACCCAATAACTCTTCATCAAATTTCATTGGTTGCTTACCAAGTTTCAAATCAGAGCTTCCCTTTACATTATCCTTTACTATATTTCCACCCTGCTGTTCATACATGGTATAAGATTTCATAACATCATCACCATAGGTATTACCCATTTGCATACTCATTTTAACAACAGAATATTGTCTCTGAGTTAAAGGTTGGCCAGGACGGAAAAGTTCACCGCCAATTAATTCCCCTGATCCTTTACTTGTAATTGACCCATCAGGGTTTACAGTAGTTTCCATTGGGAGTTGGTTAAATTTATCATATAATTCATCTTTTCTGTTCCTAAAATTACTAACCCTTGCATTATTTTCATACGCTTTTTTCTTTGACATGATCTCACCCAACTTCATTTGGCCAATACCAGTACCTCTTTTATCAAAATCAGTCGCACCAGCAGTAACAAAATCAGCAAGTCCACCAGCAATCCTTTTAATTCCAAAACCCTTTGGTGCTCCTCTACGATTCTGTTTATCAAAATCAAACATACCAAGTGTAGCAAAGTCTAATGCTCCACCTATACCTCTCTTCAATCCAAATCCAGATTGCTTCTCCCTTCTCTTTGCTTGCTCATTACGAGAACCCCATGCTTTATCTTTACCTCCACCAATAGGATTGAATTGTAGGTTACCCTTACCTCTCTTATCAAAATCAGTCAGTCCCATTGTTGCCCAGTCAGCAAGTCCTCCTGCAATTCTTCTGATACCAAAATCTTTCGGTGCTCCCTTACGATTTCTCTTATCAAAATCAAACATACCACCTGTAAGGAAATCAGCAACACCACCAATCATACGTTTGAATCCACCACCTGAGACATTCTTTTTACGATCAGAAGTATTGGTTTTACCACCACTAGTATCATATCCTTTTATTTGGACACTACCATCTTTAGATATGTAAAGAGCCTCTGGTGGAACTCCTTCTAATATAAGTCGCTTTTTGATTACTGCATTATGTTCTGGTGAATTAATCCCATAGTCAAACATTGCATTCTCTTCTTCCTCTTCTAACCTCTGCAGTTTCTTTAGTTTCTCATACTCTTCCTGTGTACCAGTACCTCCAACAACTATACCATCTTCAACCTTAAATGTTTCTTTTGTTTTTTGTGTTTTTTCTGCATCTTTCTGACTCTTTGGTTTACCATCCTTGGTATAACCCATTGCATCTGTTCCTTTCTTCCCAAACAAACTACCAAAGGAACCTTTCTCTTTAGCAAATATTCCTAAAGAGATTGCATTTACATTTTCTCTAAGTTGTTCTCGGATTCTTGCATCAAACTTAGCAAGATTTTGTGCTTGCTTCTTCTTACCTTCCTCATCAAGGAAAGGATATCTTACCAACTCTATCAAATATCTAAACGGTGCTCCAATAATATCAAGTAGAACACCAAGATTTCCTATAAAAGAATTAACAAATTTCTGTGACACATGAATACCACCCCAAATATATTTCATGGGGTTCAACCAACCACCAGGAGCATCTTTAAACCTTTTATAAGTATCAGCTTCTTGCTTCTGACCTACTTTCTTAAGTTGGAATGCACCTTCACCAAGACCAGATGCAAGAAGTCCAACACTACCAGCAACTGCAAGCTTTGTACCAACTGCCATTCCTGTTTTTTTAACCACACCCCCTGCAGTTGTTTTAACAAGTGCTCCTCCTGCTGCTTTCTTTCCAAATAATTTTGCGAGTCCTTTCTTAAGTCCTTTCTTTCCAAGTATATCTCCCAGTCCAAATCCACTATCACCACTCAATGCTTCTTGAAGAGTTAATAAACCAACAATGAACATTAAATCAAGAGCTGCCCCAAATGCTTTCATAAACCTTTCAAAAGCATTAGCAAACTTTTCTCCACCAAGATTCTTTATAAATCCAAGAGTTGCTTCTTGAGCTTTGATTCCAAAATCTATAAAAGATATAAACCCATTAAGAAATTTACCACCAAGATTAATAAACCAATTAACAATCTTACCTAATCCAATGACAACAGGTATTAACTTAGGTAGTAATGGTATTAATTTAATTGCAACAAATCCCAGTATCCAAGTAGTAACAAATTTTTTAATGCTGTCAAGGAAACTTAAACCAGGAACTTTCTTCGGAACTAATTTCTTCCATTCCTTCTTAGGTTCTTCTAACTTTTCTTCCTTCTTTTTTCTTTTAAAATTTTGTTTCTGTTTTCTATAATTTTCCTTTTGTTTTTCTGTCTGTTTCTTTTTCCTATCAAGGAACTTACCAATATTAATAACAGATTTTTTTATACTAATAAGTTTACCTTTAATAGGTTGATTATCTTTAACAGGTTCCCCATTAATCTTTGCGGAACCAGGAAGTGCTTTAAAATCAGGTGCTCCTGGTAGTGCTTTTAATAGTGCCATCTTATCTTGCTATTCCTAATTGCTTTGCTTTCCTTATCGACCCATGACCAGCATTAAACTTAGGAATAGCCTTACCACCACCTCCTCCTCCACCCATAGGAGCATTGACAGATTTCTTTTCTGGTATCACAGTAATCTTTGGTCCTGACAATGAAGGTTGTCCTACTGGAGTTTTAATATCCTGCTTAGATGCAATCTTTATTAAGATACTCTCAAGACCTTCAGCAGGAATTTTTATTTCTTTTATCTTTGGTTCTTTGCCCATTACTTTATCACCTTTACCAAACAATCCACCAATAGCATTAGCAGTTTTTCTTAGAAGTCCACCACCACTCCTATTATCAAAGTCAAACATATGTCCTGTTGCCATATCAGCCATACCACCAATCATACGTTTCAACCCAAATCCACCACCTGAACCCTGTGGCTGTGAAAAATTGGCGGGATTTTTTTGCGACTTATTTGAAATCGAACGTCGTTTTTCCCCTGAGAAAGTGGTTTTACCACCACTAGTATCATATCCTTTTAATTTAACCTCACCATTCTTATCTGTGTAGATAGCCTCTGGTGGAATTCCTTTTATTTCAATAAGTCGCTTTTTGATTACTGCATTATGTTCTGGTGAATTAATCCCATAGTCAAACATTGCATTCTCTTCTTCCTCCTCTATTTCAATTTCCCGTTTTAATTTTTGAGCCTCTGATAGATTCATATTACCAGATACTACTTGACCTTCCTGTATAGTAGCATTCTCACGGGTACTAAGAACCCTTCCACCATTATTAAGATACTGAACTAATCCACCACCATTGAAATTAGCTATAAGGTTAGGAACTAAACCACCCTTATTAAATTTCCTAGTACCATCATCTTTAGAACTTACATTTATACTCTCAGAGAGATCACTAAGAGGATTAGACTCAGGAGTTTTAACCGACTGCTTGGAACTACTATCATATGTTGTACTTGAAGATATTAACTGGTCAGGATTAGTTTGACCCATTCGATATCCAATAGTCCCTGCTAAAGACTTTCCAACTTCATCGTACATACTTATATTATGACCCCCTCCTGACTTGATACCTCTAGCCTTCATATCCTCTTTACGTGCTTTACGTTGTTTATCACTCGTTGCTTTCTGTGCGTCACTTCTTATAAGAATAGGAAGTAATTTTTCCTGTGGTATTCCTGTCTTTCCATTTATGACTTGACCTATTGTGACACTCTCAAACCCTTTCAATTTGTGTATTGCACTGAGAAGTTGATCTTGATGTTCAATCAAATCAGGAACTCCAATTGAAGTTATTTGTTGCTTCATCCTGTCTTTTTCTTCAATGGATACTTCATTACCATCTTTATCTGTAAAGGTGTTTGTGTAAGTAGATGTAGTTGTTTCATCGAAACCACCACCAATGAGACCACCTGTAGTTGACCTTGTGTGAACACCACCATCCTCGGTTCTTTGTATCATATACGAACCTAAATCAAGGGCATCAGAACCTGGTCCACCACCACCAGCAAATCCTTTACGTTTCTTATTTGGCATCAAGACTGGGACATTTGTTCCACCAGCAGCTGCATTCATAGACTCCATTGTATCGATACCATACTGCTGTACAGCACCCTTCGACATAACAAACTCACCAGGAGTTAGCATAGCAGGAACAGTATCCTTATCACCTTGTCCACGAACCTTTCCACCCTTATTAAACTTCTGTGGTTCCTCTTCCTCACCACCACCTAACATATTATTCACACCAGAATACATAGCAACTGAACCACCAATTGCTAAAGCACTTCCTAGAATTGCTCCTTTTTTACCACCAAAAAATTTAGCAACTCCTCTTGCTCCCTTAACTTTTTTTGCTGCAAGAAGTTTAGCACCAAGTGTAATTAATTTAATTGCACCTTTTATTGCTGTTTTGGTTAACCATCTTACAAATCTACCTAAACCAGTTCCAAAGACAAGATATAAACTTAATAACTTTTTCCAGTTTTGGCCCAAGAATTTAACAATACTCTGAATCTTACCAGCATTCGCAGGATTACCAAACCATTTAAGTATGTTTAATAATATCTTTCCTAGAATTAATCTTTTTATAAAACCAAATATCTGACTAAAGATATTTGAAACAGGTTTAATAATTTTATCAGCAGCACCTTTCAAAAATCCTGTTACCTTACCTAATCTACTCTCTTCACTATCTCTCTTTTCATCTTCTAATTGCTGCTTTTGAAGTTTTGCATTTTCTTTATCAACATTTATTTGTTCCTTTAAAGTATCCTCTATAGATGTTACCTTCTCTGCAATTACATTTATAGTCTCATCCAATCCATCAGTAACTAATTTCTTACTTGGGCCTTTTTTCTTTTCCTCCTCTAATTTTAATACTCTACCACGAGTATCTCTTAGTATACGTGCCAATCGACCCACCTTGGATTCCATACCTTTTGGGCCTACATCATCTTTCTTCTCCTCATCATCATTAAAAATCCCACTAATATCTGGGTTCTGTGATTTGTCAGGTGACTTATCAGGTGTTCTATCCTTACCTAAAAATTCTCCTACATTTATTTTTGTCTTCTTTACCTTAAAAGATTCTCTACCCTTAGCACGACCAGTCTTCTTCTTAAACCTATCTATCATTGCCTGATTATCTTCAACAATCAGTTCTCCTGTTGCATCATAAGCAGCAAACTTCTCCTCATATCCTTCTAACTTTTTAATCTTCTCCTGAATTTCATTTGGTTCAGTATCAGACGCAAGAAAAGTATCCCATTGAGCATTGGATAAGGACTTTACACCCTTGGCATCAACTTTCTTTAATACTGCTAATAGAGATAAAGTTCTAGGCATTCATTGCTTGCTGCTGCTTTTGCTTTCTTTCTTCCTCTTCAAGATGTTGTTGAAGAAGTATCACATAAATGTCTCGCTCCCAAGGCATCATGTTTTCAATTTCAGTCAAACTATATTTATGATATTGCATCAACGAAAAATTGAGTTTGAAGTAACCCTCAAGACTCAAATGCACTAGAGCTAAGCGAAAAAAGATGCTAACCCTTCAAGAACCACGTCACTTTCTTTTTCAGTATTAGGATTTTTAACCTTAATAGTATGAGATAATTTAGGCATAGTCTCAAAGAAATTTTCAATATCTTTGAACTGAGATGAATTCATTGACTCAAGAAATTCAGTCAACTCTTTCTTAGTACAATCAGATGCTGACCATACCTCTTCTTCAGTATAGATCTTATCAATACATGTACCAATCAATTCAAATGATTGATCCATCTGATTAGCACCATCACTAAAATCAAAATTGTTTTTAATGAATTGCTCTAGAGAAGGATACTTCAATTCCATCATGATATTATCATCAAGTTTTATCTGATTGGTATGCCCATCAGTACGTTGGATTTTAATATCATCAATAGGAATATTCTTTTTAACTTCACTAACACCATCATCAGGACATATTAAATTAACTTCAATAGTTTCACCTACAGACTTACCACGAATGTTCAAAAACAAATACTCTATATCAAAAGTAGGTAATGACTCAACCTTAATACCCTTTGTCAAAACACAACTTTTAATTACTGCTTTAATAGCATTAGTAATTGCTTTTGTGTCTTCACTTTCAAGAGCTATTAATAAAACCTTTTCTTCTTTAACTAAAAAAGGTCTATATCTAACTGTCTTTTGCGTAGAAGGTAGTTCCAACTCATAAGTCGGGGTCGCAATCTTTGGTAATGGCATGATATGTTTATAACAATGTCAGTGTATTTATTTATAGGGGTTATTTATATCCTATTATTCTTCCTCTCCTATTTCTTATAGGCGTTCCTTTATTATTATTTTGTTCCTTATTGTCTATTCTATCCTTTGGAGTAGCAGGATCTATTAACTTTGCAGTTTGTCTTCTCTTAGAAGCACTTCTTCCCATTTGTCTCTTATTAGGATCTACCTTATATTTTGTTTCCTTCTTAACAACTTCACCCGTATCCATATTCTTCCATCCCGTAATTCTTCCACGTCTATTTCTAATTGTTTTCATATTACCTTCAGGCATTACTGGTGATGAAGTAATCTTATCTGGAGTAGGTGATGGTTCTACTGGAGGTTCAGGAACACTAGCTACTCTAGGTGCAGCAATAGGTTCTACTCTATTGGTAACAAATGTATTATGTTGAACATATCTTATATAAGAATAAGTAACTGTACATTTTAGAACTTCAGCATCACCATATGATAATGGCATTGAATTGATTGCTGTAGGATAAGTCCGAATAAATTCATAAGTTAACTCCCTATCTACTGGATTAGCCTTATCTACTGTAGGGGGGACAAACTTTCCACCTTTCTCAAACTTTTTAACAATTAAACCAGGACTATCTACCATATATTCATCAGGATAAGACATCCTATAGAAATAATTAGAATTTCTCAAACTGTTTAATGAATCTTTATCACTTGGATCTTCCCCTGCAACGTATGCTATATAAGATTCAAAAAATCTTATAGGATAATATGAAGATGCACCTTCAGCATTAACATAAAAAGTTAAATTTAAATTCTGATCATATACTTTTCTATGAGGCATCTTCTCTGTGACACCACTAAAATCATTATCAACATTAAATGTTATTAAATTATTTCCTGGCAATACTGCTTCCGTACATAGTAATGTCAAATACTTATTAGGATCCGAATCACCACCCATTAATCCTTGCAAAAATGTTGGCACAGGAAATTGAACCTCAAAGTAAGGAGTTAATGAGGGAGATAATATTGTACTCTTAATATCATCCACCGTTTTATGGATCGGTGTTACCCCAAGTTTTGCCATCTAAATAATATTTGACTTACTATATTATATATTATGTATGCCAGAAAGTAAGAAGAGTATTTACAAGCCCAGAAATCCCAAAAAATATAAAGGCGATGTTAATAACATTATATGCCGTAGTTCTTGGGAAGAAAAATTCTGCGGTTATTGTGATATAAATGAAAATATTTTACAATGGGGAAGTGAAGAATTCCATATACCATACCGTGCTCCTGATGGGAAAATTCGTAGATACTATCCAGACTTTTTAATAAAAGTAAAGGAAAATAATGGAAAGATTAAAACATATGTAATTGAAGTCAAACCATTTAAACAAACTAAACCTCCAAAGAAAAGAAAAAAGGTGACTCAATCATACCTATACGAATGTAAAACCTATGCAGTCAATGAAGCCAAATGGAAATTTGCTGATGATTGGTGTAAGAATAGAGGAATTGAATTTAAAATTATTACTGAAAGAGAACTAGGATTAGCATCATGACAGACTCTTTCGGTTTCGATGGACTAGAACAACAAACAGAAGATAATCGTATCAGACAATATCTTGGTGACTTAAACAACAGAACAAATGATCCAGAAGAAATGATGCTGGAAATCATGGAAGTTCTTAATGACACTGTTGATCCTATTCCTGAAGTAGGAAAGTTCTATACCTTTGTATATAATGCAAAAACTCCTGGTGAAACTTATGACCAACATCCTTTAATTGCCTGTGTGGATTTATTCTCATGGGGATTCCGAGGACTCAACTTTCATTGGCAGAAATATAGAAACTATACATGGAATGAACTAGCAGGACAACTATATGTGGTTCAATATAATGAACTTGATGACCTACTTTCCATACCCTATGGTAAGTATATACTTAATCCTCGCTAAATAATAAAAAAGTTTTAGAATAAATGGCGTTAATTGGTTGGGGGAGTTTAACTGGAGCAGGAAGCCGTACATCTAAGCCTAATTCTCACTACGGGAATGATGATAGTAAAAATATGTACAGTCCTGGAATAGTAGGTAAAGGAAGTAATGAAAAATATTTTACCCTAGTGAATAAAGATACTGGCATGGTAGAAGTTTATAATCAAAACTGGGATAGACCTGATAAATTAGTTGCACAATACGATCCAGTAACAAAAGAAATAAAAACAAACCCAACTTCACCAAAATGGGAACGAGCAGCATTTGGTAATATTGATAATCCAGCAGTAAAAAATTCACTCAAAGCTGCTAAAAATATGATTCAAAGAGAAGTATATAATGATGGTACAAATTTAAATCCTTCAGTTTCTGAGAAAGATAGAAAAGCACTTGCCGACAAAATAGCTAATGACTTATTAAAAGATGGATCAACTAATGTTGACCCTTCTGATGATGCATCAACTCTGGCTGGATTAGCAGATAGAGTAGCTGCAGAAAACAAAAGAGAATTGATGGCAACCAAAGGTAGAAGTCGTTTCCCTGATCTCAGATACCCAGAAAAGATGAGTGAAGATCAAGATGCAATAAAATTCAAAATCTTAGATTATAAACCAAGAGAATGGGATAAAGATCAACCAGGAGTTTTAAAAGAAAGAAGTCGTAAAGATGCATCTCTTGATAAAATTAATATGGGGTCTGTGGTATTACCTATGCCAGGTGGTCTAAGAGACAATAATGCACAAGATTGGGGTAGTGCTGATCTCAATCCTCTTCAAGCAGTAGGAGCACAACTAGCAATGGCAGCCTTTAAAGGTGGTAATGAAGTAGGAAGTCTTTTGCAAAACGTAGCAAATGATGTTGGTTCTTCTGATATGGAAGCCACTGCACAACAATTAATTGCAGGACAAATCGTAGGTGAGGGTGGACAATTAATAAAAAGACAAGGTGCATTGATCAATCCTAATGTAGAACTACTATTCAACAATCCTCTGTTGAGAGAATTTAATTTTTCATTCAATCTATCTCCACGTAATCCAAATGAAGCACAGACTATCAAACAGATCATAAGAACCTTTAAACAATCATCTGCACCAAGACGAACTATAAAGGGATACTTCCTAAGAACTCCACTCATCTATCAAATATCATATATCAATAATGCATATAACTTAAATAGATTTAAGGAGTGTGCATTGACTAGTTTTCAAACAGACTATACACCCAATGGAAACTATTCAACATTCCGTGATGGTACAATGACCCAGTACAAAATCTCAATGACATTCAAAGAACTTGATCCAGTATTTAATGATGATTATGATGCACTTGATGAATCAAATCTAAGTGATCCAGAGATCTTCTCAGGAGGACAAGGCCCATTAGCCGTGGGAAATATAAAGGGTGGAGCAGACTCAGCAGGTATAGGTTACTAAAATGTCAAATTACTTTAAACGAATTCCAAACATTGATTATGTAAGCAGGTTACCTAATGCCAAGATAGGTGACTATATGAAAGTAAAGAACCTCTTTAAAAGAGGTACATTGAGAGATGATATTTTCCAAGATCTTGCTGTCTTTACTAAGTATGAAATCAGTAATGATGATCGACCAGACAATGTTGCATTTGATTTCTATGGTGATTCAAGTCTAGATTGGTTAGTTTTACTTTGTAATAATATTATTAACATTCAATCAGAATGGCCTATGTCTCAAAAGTCATTTGATAATTATCTTATTGGTAAGTATACTGAATCAGGAGATTCAGATACTGATACCTATGACAGAATTTATAATGGAGTTCATCATTATGAAACAAAACAAATTAAGAACAGTAATGATGTAGAAATATTAGCAGAAGGACTAACAGTTTCTCCAGATTATACTCTTACATATTATGATTGGTTAGTTAGTGGTTATGTAATCCTATCAAAAGCTGCGAATGAAACATACAACACATCATTACTTACACCAATAACAAATTATCAATATGAAGAAAAAATTGAAGATGATAAAAGAAATATATTTTTATTAAAACCACTTTATGTCTCATTAGTTATTGATGATCTTACTGACATGATGAAATATAAAAAAGGATCTACTGAATTTATCAGTAAATCCCTTAAGAAAGCAGAAAATATTAGACTATATCAATAATTAAAAATGTCTACCATTTACTAATTGATAATCAACTAAACTCCAATCAGATTGAAACCATCCTGTAGCAATATACTTTGTACTCATGGGTGGATTTCCCCTATGATAATGAGTATACCCACCTGGCCAGATTAATACTGTACCTATAGTTGGTTTAACTTTTTTCTTCTGATATAACCATTCGGTTTCACCACCTTCTTCTACATTGTTAAGATAAATCATCCATGCCATACTTCGAGAACTATTATTCCATCCAAGGTTCTCCGTATGAAAATCATGATACCCCCCAGTTGGTTCTGTTCTTTGAAGTAGAGTCAAAGAATTTATATAATTAGATTTTTTAAGAAGAGGATACTTATCAACATATTTTTTAAAACAATACGTCAAAGGTTCTCTTATTTCTTTTCCTAAATTACAACGAAAATCCTCTAAACATAATTGGTTATCATTAACATTAGTAAGATTGCGTGGAAAAAAATCAGATTTTTCAAAAAATTCAATTAATTTTTTACATAAAGAAGGATCTACGATATTCTCGTAGACCCCAATAAAATCTGTATAAGTAGGTTCTTTCATTTACTCCTCAGCTAATTTCTGAAAGTACTTCAGTGCATCATCTTCATCTTCCGATGTTGGTGATGAAACTGCTGCAGCAACTTTTTCTGCTGCTCTACGTCTGTTGTTACCATCAAAGTCTGGTGCATAAGAACCACGACTGTTATCCTCATCCGCAACCTCTTCATCGAATACACGACGTGTTGGTTGCTTATGTCCTAGAACATAATCCAAACGCTTCTTCAAATCTTCATATGATTTGAATTGGTCTGGTGCAGTTACAGCAGCAAGTGAATACTGCTTCTTCCACAATGCTTCTAGTGCATCGTCATCATCTAGTACAGGAGATACCTTATCGAACTCTGACTTATCATAGTTCCAGTAACCATCCTTCTTCACAATCTTCAACTTGAAGTTAGCACCTTGCCAGAAGTCAAAAGGATTGATTGGAGTTTCATCCTCAAACTCTGGTTGCATTGCTTCCATTACTTTGTCAAAGATCTTCTTACCAAACTTGTAGAGGAATACTCCACCCTCATTCTGAGGATTGGTA
>Ga0208261_1000627_pt1 | contig 13611 bp, 12 predicted proteins | sample Knorr_S7_td_DCM__FD_185595 | JGI IMG/M metagenome (GOLD analysis project Ga0208261, IMG submission 185595) | Marine microbial communities from Southern Atlantic Ocean transect - Knorr_S7_td_DCM_ad_131m_LV_B (SPAdes) (version 3) | ecosystem: Environmental > Aquatic > Marine > Oceanic | place...
TTATACCACGAAAGTATGAAAAATACTACTCTGTAGCTGCTGTTGCATCACCATCTGATGGAATTGCAGTATCAGGAGCCCAGTAGTTGACTTGGAATTCTACATTAAATTCTTCAATTACATCTGAAGAATCATAAGAAAGGTCAATAGCACTAATGCTAGTTGGCCAAATATCAAAGAATTTGTAAGTTTTTACTCCTGCTAAACCACCACCTTGTACATCATTTGGTGAAGATTTTGCTCTAACCATTTGAGTAACAGTTGCAGTTCTCATATAAGAAGCAGGATTGGTAAAACCAGATCCATCTGCATATTGTGCAATCAATTGAGCCCAGTTCTCCATTGCAGTACGAATAGAGAAGTCAGTGTCATTGATGACAGTAATTGACCAAGGAGCAAATGTACGATCACCTGCTACTTTAAAGGTTCTTCCTCTAAAAGGAACCTCTACCAATCCAAGTGTGGATTCTGGTAATTGTGCTCCTTTTACAAGCATTGTAAAATCTCCAGCAGAATCTGTTCCTTGAATAGGTTCGTTGCCAGGAAAATCAGGTATATTTACCTGAAATAGATTAGGCCTTGCACCACCACCTAGTAGTGCTTTTTTAAAATCTATTAGCGAATTAGCCATTTTTTAGTGTCCTCCTTTTATTAATGTGCTAAATTTAAACTCGACCTGCTACTTCCTCGAAGCTAACACCTGTTCGTGTAGCAACAAAGGTAAGAGTAACATAGTTGATCGACTTAGCAGGCTTCAGGAAGATGTCTGCTCTAAATTCATTATTATCAATAACATCAGGTGTGTTATTGGTTTCGTCGCAAATAACAAGGAATCCGTTAAGACCTCTCTTTGCTTGAACATCACGTAGGTATGGTTCAACAATTGCTCTAAAGTTTGCTCTTGTTAAATCATCATTCAACTCGAACAACTGAGCATTTGCTGCACCTTCAAGTGCTTGCTCAACTGTAAGGAATAAACGACGAACGTTGATTCTGTCGAATGCGGATGCATAACCAAGTCCTGTCTTATCTCCGAAGAGAAGTGTTCCAACACCAGGTTGTGTAACAACTGGGTTAATTCTCGCAGGATAAATCTTATCTCTTTGAGCCTTTGTTGGGTTGTATGCAAGTTTAATTGCATTGTTAATATTACCACGTTGTTGTCCTGCTGGTGAGAACCAAGGATAGGCAACAATGTTTGTACGTGTCATCAATCCAGCAATGTCTCCATTGACAGGAACATATCTAAACTTATTATTAAATCTATCATAAACGTACTTATAACCACTATCAAATATTGCATAAGATGATGAAGTTAGTGGACTAAAGAAGTTTATTAAGTTTGTAGTCTGGGTGTCAGTATTTGCTACATTAACAATGTCTGCCCTATGTGGTCCAATAGTTGTAACACAATCCTTTCTTAACTCAGCAATTGCAATCAAACTATTTGCTTTTGCTTGAGATTCAGATTTGGTTGAACAACCTGGTCCCATAATTAGGTAATCAACTTCAATCTCAGGATTTCTGAATAAATCATAAGAAGTCTTAAGAGCACCTAATGTTGCAGTTAAGTTACCTGCAGATCCAGCAGCACCTGTGCTGTAGTTCTTACCACCTGTGAAAGTGTAAGTATGGTTACCAATTGCAGCAAAAGTATTACCTTGAGCTGTTTGTCCCCAAAGACCATCACCATCAGTAACTCTTACATAACTTGCAGCATTACCATTTGATAATGTGAATCCAGTAGATCTAGGAGTTGGTGTTGAAGCTTGATAAGTTGTTAATCCAACTGTTGATGGGTTAGCACTTGCAAAAATATTCTCTGAATTTAATGCAACAAAATCTTCATAGTATGTCTTCTGTGGAGCATTAACTGCAGAAACTGCATCTTTTGCTTTAGAAAGACCTATGTGCTTCTCAAGAATATTACCTTTAATACCACTAATTGTTCCAAAGTCGTCTACGACAACAACATGGATTTCATCGTTCTTAGCACTTCTATCATTAGCATATGATGTTGTACCAGGTTTTGGTGCGATTTCCTTCCAAGCAATAGAAGCATTAGTAAGATCTAATGTTTGAGCATCATACCAGTCAGCTTGTGCTGTTGCTGTATGAGCACCACCTGCAACAACTGCACCAGAGTTATTGATTATATTAAGAACTGCAGTTGCACCGAATGCTGCAAACTCTGTTCCTTCTGCATAATCAATCTTAGTTTCTGTACCAGTAGAATCTACTCTAGAAACAACCTTAACATCAAGTGTATTAGCTGTTGCATCTTTACCAGTGATAATACCTTTAAGATGTCCAGTAAATGATGATGTAGTTCCATCACCAGGAATCGTTACACCACTTAGAGATACAGTAACACCGAATCCAACTGTTGCTGCAGTAACTGCTGCTGCTGGAACCGTAAGTGTCTGATCTGCAATACCATCAATAGTACATACTTTTAAGTTCTCGGCCCAAGTTCCTGGATTCTTAGCACCGTAGAAGAAAGTAGAACCATCTGCATAATTCTCAACGTAATCTTCATATCCCTTTACCTTAACAGATGCAGCTGCTACTTCAACACCAGCATTAGCATTCTTAAGATCTGCGTCGTCTGTCCTTACAACTTTAAGGACACCGCCATATGAAAGATATGATGATGCACTCATCCAATACTCATATTGAGCATCTGTGTTTTGTGGTTCTCCAAATACATTTACTAAATCTTGCTCTGTTGCAATATCAACAGGATCGTCAATTGGTCCCTGTAAGAATGGTCCTGCGATTGCTCCTATGTTATCTAAAACATTTTCAGCTCTGCCTACGGTGAGGTCAACCTCCCTTATCAGTACTCCAGGAGATAATTGAGGAGTTGCCATGCTTTTTTTCTCCGAATTTCTCAGTTTATCGTGAAATTATTTATTCAAAAGGTTATTTACAGAGGTCAAAAATGCTATGAACGATGCATGAACACTATGACATATATTCCCACATATAAGATTTATCTCCATACTCATCTGCTTTAAACCATTGATCTCCTTCTGAATCTACAAAAGAGTCTTCTCCCATTCCATCATCCATAAACCCAAATGGAGCCATGTCCTGTTCAATTGCATTTCTTTGTTCTTCATATAATCTCTTTCTTACATCCTGATCAGTAAGTTCCTTAAAATAATCAGTTTGAACTAACCATGCATATATTACTAAGCACATCGCAAGGTCATCATGACATCCCTCTTCTGCCTCAAATGAATTACTTTTCTGAATGAATGTCGTCAATTCACTCATAATATCATAATCACATGAAAGAAGTTTATCTGATTCTATTAATGTTTTTAAATTAAGAGAACCTACCTTCTTAACAGTCTTGGACATCTTAACTCCCAATTGAGTCTTCTTACCAGAGAATCCCTGACCAACAACTTGACCTGCTCTACCTCTCATAGAACACATAAGAAGGTTTTTATATTCCATATCATAGTTTAATATAGATGCTACCTGATCTCCTATATCATTTACTTCACATAATATAAATGCATCATTATAACTCTTTCCTACTTCTTCAATAATACTCGGAAAAAGCATTGGTTTAATTTCATTATTCCTATATTTGCCTACTACTGAATGAGGAAATTCTGAGATGTCAATTACAACAAAAGCTGAATAGTCTTTATTCACACCTCGTGCAACGTCTACTGTTATAACATAATCATGCCCTTTTTGAGGGTCAACATATACATCTAATCCAGCATTTGTTTTTTCTGGTGTCTGATACACCATACTCCGCAATTTACTTGGAGCAATCAAGGTATCAACAGATCCTAAGAACTCACATTCAAACTCAACTTTAAATTGTTGTTCTGATGTGTTTGCAATCGTTTGCTCTCTCCACACATCATCCCTACCAGGAACTTGACTCCAATGAACATCTGTTGGTACATATTCATTCTTACCTTTTTCTGCATCGTGCCACATACGATAGAAATGATTCATACCGTGTGGTGTAGAAACTATAATTACTTTTGTGTTTTGACCAGAAGTAATAGTAGGGTAAACACTAGCAAAGAAAGAATCAGCGATGTGATTGGGAACAAAAGCAAATTCATCCAAGAATAGGATATTGAAAGACATACCCCTAACAGCACTAGCAGAGGTAGACGCAGCCAAGATTTTCGATCCATTTTCTAACTCCAGTGAACCTCTATTCCATGACAAGACACCTTGCTGCATCCACTTAGGAACATTCTCATATGCAGTTTGCAATCTGCCAAGAAGTTCTCTAGCAGTGGCTGCTTTGTTAGCAAGAATACCAATATTTACACTATCATTAAACAGTAGATAGTGTAAAAGATATGATATAACAGTTGTAGACTTACCTGTCTGACGAGGCATCTTACAAATATTAAATCTATTATCGTGGAAATTATTAATTAATTCTTGCTGAAAATCATATGGTTCAAATGGCATCAAACCATGATCAAGAGTAACGATCTTGACATGCTTTTGAGCAAAGTAAACAGGATCATTCTTACATGCCATAAACTCAAGAATTTGTTCTTGAGTAAACTCTATTGGGGTATTTGCCCGTTTTAGATTCGGGTTACCTAAGTAAATGTCATGTTCTGCCATAATAATAAAATATTAATTACCTGTTCGTGTAAATTAAAGGATCTCCAGTCTCATGATCGGTCACATCATAACTAAAAACTTTTGCATTAGGGTAAACCTTATTTAATTCAACTTGAATATCTCTTCTTGACGGAATCTTTATTTGAGGAAAAAACATCTTAATCATATATCTCTTTCCTCTCCAACCAAAAATAATACGCATAACAACCCCGACCTTCCTATTAAGGATTGTCTTTGATGCTTCTGAAATAAATTGGTTGAGATCTTTCATGTTTTTATTTATGTTTTAACAGCTGAGTAAATTACTTTAAATGTAGTAGTACTTGCTGTACCAGGATATCCAATTAATTCAACATTGCCTGAATTAACTTGTGCAGAGAATGTTGCTATGGCTACTGGTTGATTTATAGTACCATATTCTGTCATGTATGCAGTAGTTCCATCATATAATACATTAATTGATGTTGTATTATAATTAGTTCCTTGTATAACTTGTATTTGATAATTAGCAGATCTATAAATTGATGATGCAATTGACACCAAAGTTGAAATTCCAACACTAGTCGTTGTTGAGATTGTAGAGTCAACAAGACCTGCACTTAAAAGAAGTGTTTGTTTTGTTACTGGTTGGGTTCCGACAATGTATGGCATCTTAATTAGCAGTTTCTAGAATACTAACAATAATCTTTAATGTATCATTTCTTTGAGAAGAAATTCTAATAGAATCACTTGTTTCCAGTACCAATTTTCCAGACATAGGAACAAAGGCTTCTGCAGTAGGTACATTTGCACCTTTAATTATTTCAGTTTCTGTACTAGACCTAATATGCTTCATAGTCACAGTGGAGTCTTGTGTTCCAAAGTTAGCAATATGTGCATACAAAACAATAGCAGTATAACCAGTGGGTGCAGTATAAACTGTCTGTTCCGCAGTGGTTACCTGAAAAGTAACTGTTTGAAATTTATTGAGTGCTAACTGAGCCATATTAACTTAATGCCAATATAAATGGTGTCATTTCAGTAAATAAACTTTTACTAAAAGCTCTTCCACTGATTGTACCTGTATTTTGGTTGATTTGCAAATCATTACCTATTCTAAAATTACCTGCTTGGTCTGTACTTGTGTAAATTACTACACCCCCATTGGATGTAACAACTTCATTTTCCTGAACAGTGACCCCACCACGTTTAGGAGTAGCAGATGTAATATTATTACCTGCACCCACATATTCAAATGTATGTGAACTTGCGATAATCTTACTTTGTTGAAAAAAGTAAACTGTAGATCCTACACCAACTGTATTCAATAAATTTGTATCGAGAGTTAGAGTGGATATTCCAGACACCACTGGGGTTGAACTATTTATTGTGTAATAAATAGACGACATATTGGCAGTTACAGATGCACCAGATCCACCTCCTCCACTAATAGTTACATTTGGTGTTGAAGTGTATTGATTACCACTACTAATAATAGTAATAGAAGCAACAGAATCACCTTCTAGAGTTGCAAATGCAGTAGCAGTTTCGCCTGTTGGGGAAGAGTCAATCGTTATTTCTGGGGTTGATGTATAACCTGTTCCACCAGATGCAACAGTAATACTTTCCACAGTTTTATATAAAGTATCAAAATAAGCCACCTGCCCATCATAAGGTCTATCTATATCAACTTTTGCCCTACCATCTCTTACATAGGTATGACCTAAAGTAGAAATTCCAACATTAACAGTAAAGTTTCTTGCATCTGGAACTGCATCAACTTCAAAAATATATGGATTTTTATGCGGATAAGTCTTCTGTCCATATGCACAATCAAGTACTATACCACTTAAAGTAACACCCATTCCAACTGAGAAATTATGATCTGCAGAAGTAGTAACAGTTGCAACTCCAGTCTGATGAGTATAATCAAATCCAGTAATATTAAGATTTGGCGTACTTAAATTAATAGTAACATTATCTTGCGATACAGCAGCTTCAGAACTAACCGTACCAGTAAATTGTAATGCACCAGTTCCACGAGAAACTAATCCCTTTGTTCCAAAACTACAATTACTATTCGCAAGATCTGCTTGACCACCAGCATCACATGAAATTGCTTCATCGCAGCAAATAGTGAATACAGAAACTAACTGAGCAAATCCACTATTAGTTACAGCAACACCAACTCCACCTTGGTTATATTGAGTGAATGAGTCAACATTCATTGCTTTCAATGATCTTGCTTGTTTTCCATCAATACGAATACCAACTCCTGTAGTTGTATCACTTGTACAGTTCTGAACATATGGTCCTTTCCATTTACCACCACCTACATTTTCTGCAATCTCAGTAGTAGGAAATCCAACAGCAGCTGCAGGTGCTGTATGTCCACTGAATGTCATACTTGCTAATTTACATCCTTTTCTTACATGAAATAAATCTTTATTTGCTGTATTAGGAAGTACTTTAACTGATCTTTGATCGTCTCCAACAATAGCAACAAATGCAGGAACCTCTATGGGATTCTGTTCAACATAATTACCTGACATCACTTTAACAGTATATCCTGATTTTGCTATACCAACCGCAGCAGCAATTGTTAATTTAGCATTATCAATTGATGTTCCATTCTTAGAATCATCACCATCTTTTGCTACATATAAAACTTGAGGGCAAGAGTTAATACCAGAAGCATTAGAACCAATTTTTACATTATCACCAACACGAACTGCTTCACTAGTAATGGTAACAATACCAACACTGACCTGCTCTGATTCACCATCAATAGTAATAGAAGCTCTACCAACAGTAAGTACTCCAATAACCCTTGCATCACCATCAACCAATAAGGCAGTATTACCCGATCCAACATGGACAGTTCCTATTCCATTATCAGATCCAAGAGTTGTTAAACCAACTACAGATAAATTTCTACCAACCCTTACATCACTACGAGCAGTAATTATTCCAACAGAATCTACATTAGTTACATCTTGCTTGGTTAATGTACCTGCTACAGATATATTTCCTGTTATCTCAGCATCACCATAAACAAATAATGTGCTATCAGATCTTGCAGTAGATCCAATACCAACATTTTTAACAGTATGAATACCAACAGTATCCACACCCCAAGTTCCAGCAATTCCCGTTGGAGTTGCACCACCAGTGTTTACAACCCATTTTTGATCCTTTCTAGTATACTCTTGGCCATCTTGAGGAGCGTCTTCTATACCACCACCGCCAAATGATGCTAGTTGTTGCTGAACTCTATTAACAAATAACCTATAATTCTCTTGAAGTTTTTCATAGGTTACAAACTTCTGATCTAATGGTGTTAATGGATCTGAATTATTTTCATTAGGAGGAATATTTAAAAGGCCTTCAGAAAGAACTTCCTTATCAAATTCTTCAAAAGCTTCTTCAAGTTTTTCAATTTTATTTTGAAGAGTTTGATTCTTTTCCTCAAATGAAGAGTATATCTTCTTTATCTCACCATCATAAGATTTTACCTCTGGTATCTTAATAGATGAAACTTTTTTAAATAAACCTACAATCTCCTCATTAAGACCTTTAATTTCTTCATCATAATATTTTACTTCTGGAACTGTTGGTATAGATTCTTCTACATTTAATATCTTATCTTTTAAATCTTTAAGATCATTATCATAATATTTTATTTCTGGTATCTCTGTAACCTTATTAGATAACTTTTCTAGTAATTCCTTTACTTCATCAATATCATTATCATAATGCTTTATCTCAGGTAATTTAGATAATGAAGATTCTATTTTTTTGATCTGTGATTCAACAACAGATATTTCTTCATCATAATATTTTATCTCAGGTATTTCAGGAACTGTAGGAATATCTTCCTTTACACCTTCAATTAAATCTAATATTAAATTTAATTCCTTTTCATAATACCTTACTTCAGGTACTTCTGGAATACTTCCTTTTACTTGCTCTATTAATCCTTTTATTTCATCTATCTGATCATCATATAAAACAGGATCTGGAACAGTAGGAATCTCAGAACGAACTAATTCAATTCTTTCTTTTAATGATGCAAGATTTGAATTAATATTTGATGGATCAAATTGTTCAGGTATTCTTCTTTCTACTTCCTTTATATCAGAACGAAGTATTACAATATCACCATCATAACTTGCCTTATCAGCAACATTATCTATTCTTTCTTTTAAACTTTCTAACGTATTAAAAACTTCAGTTAAATCTGTTTCTTCAGGAATTAATCCTACTACTGACTGTATATCAGACTTAAGTGAATTTATTTCTTCTAGATATGGATCAACTTTTACTTCTTCTTCAATTATTGCAGCAGGTTCTTCTACGACCTTATTTTCACCAAAATGCCTTTTTGGAGCGTCGATTTTCTTATCTTTTAATTTCTGTTCCTCTAATCTTTTTTGAGCCTGTTCTTCTTTCAAAGAATCATTTTTCTTTCTCTTAAAAAAATCCGAGGGATTTCTAATCGACACTAATAACCTCTATCATTTTATATATCTAATGAAATATTTATTTTAGCAAGAAATTACTCTTTTTTCAAGTTTTCTTGTTTGATCATTTTTGCTAGTTCTGCAGTAGATCCAACAAATAATGCATTAGTAACATTTGTGGGTGATTTTCTATTATCCTCCTCGTTTACATCTTTTAATTTCTTCTGAAGATCCATTAACTTATCAGTCGCATCAGACACACTCTTAATAAGTTGTCCTGCAACTTCATATGCTCTTGGTTGTTCACTTTCCTGTGCAAGTTCAAGAATACCATCAATAGCTTCTTGACCCTTTTCAATTATACTATAAAGATTACCTCTTGTATATTCATAATCTTTAGATATATCATTTTTAGTTAATCTATCAGGTTTCTCAGGTTTGGTAACATTAGTAAGTTGCTCCTTCTTAGGAGAACATCCATTTTCAGGAGTAGTAGACACTTCAACAGGAGTAATATTAAATGCCTTATCTAATTGTTTCATTAGAAGGTACTCCCGTCAAATCCAAAGTCATCACCTTCTGGAATTAATATATCATCAGCATCAGTAATTAAACCAATACCATCACCCCTTAGATGAGACGCAGGAGTTGTACCGTCTCTACCTCTCTCGACTGTAAGATTATTACCATCCTTCTTAATAACCTTCATCTCTTCTTCACCAATAGTAATGAATACTCTTGTAGTATTTGTGCTTGCATTTATATTAGAAGCATTATCAACAGCAATAATGGTATCGGTTATTAAGATATCATTACTTAAGTTAGTTACAACATCACCCGTGTAATTCTTAATTGCTCTAGGTGCAACTGAGTAAGTAACATCTCTTTGACCAGGAAGTGCTTTTCCACCTCTGTAATTGACAGTAGACTTCTTGATAATATCCTTGGAAGCATCGGATACAGGGCCAAATAGATATGTCTTTGCAGTAAATCTCAATGTATAAAGAAGTACTCTTCTTTGAGTGAAATCTCCTTCATAATCATCTTGCATTGTAATATTTTCCAATACAATAGGAATATCTCTTTTTTCTTTAATTGTAGAAACTAAATTAACAGTTACATTATATGCAGGTTGGAAATATGGTAATATTTGCTCTGTAATCTGTAGTGCATCATCATTCAACTTACACATAATAGCAAGTTCAAATTGCATATTATAAGGAACAGGTAGATATGCTTTCTTTGAATCTTTTCCAGTATCAGGATCTTTAACAGTAAATTGTTGAGTAGTAGTTACTTTTCTTGCAGGATCATATGTGAGTCCAGTAAACTCAAAAGACATCCTTGGTAGAGTTATTGCAGTAGCCTTATTTAAATCAGGTGACTGCTCTAATCTTGCCAAAAACTTTTGGGTAGGACCATATGCCAATGGTACTTTGATAGTAGAATCATCTTGCTTAACGGTTATACCATTAAACAAAGTACCAAAAGAAATAATAGTTCTTCTCAGAATCTCGTTATAAAAATATTCAAACATTGTTATAGTCCTGGTATCTTATTTAGGGCATTAAATTTGTAGTATTAAAAATTAGATTAAATGAAACAGTTTTTCTAATATTATCAGACTTATGAATAGACACTCCATGCAACATATGAGAAGGAAATAATATAACTTTTCCCCTTTCAGCCTTTACAAACTTTCTTTGTCCACCAAGTATCGGGGAGAAACCTAAAGATCTCCACTCGTTACTTACTTCAGAAGCATGTCTATGATGAAAATAAAATTGACCATCACCCTCTTGTTCGTCAGTTAAAAAAACAACACCAGATAAATTACAAGGAAGGTGATCATGAGTCTCTTGAAAGAATCCTTTTGTATAAGTATTTCTCCATATGTCCTGACAAAATAACTTAAGACCAGATATATTTAATTGAATGTCATCAAAAAATTGATCCAATGAAGGTTTAAATATTTCAACAAAATTATTTTTAAAATCCAATCTTTCAAATTTAACTAAACATCCATCAGTCCAAGAACAATATTGATCAGGTCTTAAATCAGCATTTTCAATAGCATCCAACATCTCTTCTTTATTTGAAGGAAATATTTCAGAATGAAAATAGTGAAGAAATGTATGTTCTATCATTACAGAGAAAATATCAAAATTTATCAAAAATATTTAGGGCATTCCAAATGGGTTCTGCTCAGTAAAGTCTAATATACTATCTGCTTCTGTTTCTATATTAATATTATCAGCAAATCCATCGTCAGTTGGATCTGTATTAACTAGTCTTAGAGCATGAACTGCACCTGATATAGAACCAGTTATATTCTCTCCAATAGAGAATGTTCCAGATATTGAAGATACCTCTAAAACATTCGAGACAGAATCCCATGTCCTTACTTTACCTGTTGCTCCACTTGTAGCACCAGTTACTGTTTCATTGAATCTATAATCTCCTTCTGATCCTGTTGCTGGAGTAGAGAATGTTGCAGTGAGTGGAAGATCACCAGCAGTATAACCAGCACCAGTATTAGTAAATCTAACATCAGTAACAGAACCAGCTGCATTGAGAACAGCAACCGCAACAGCAGTCGTTCCAACTCCTGTTGGACCTGCAAATGTAACTGTAGGTGCAGTTACAAATCCACCACCAGCACTTGTAACAGTTACAACACCTAATGTTCCATCCGCAATATATGCAGTTGCTGCAGCACCAACACCCGTGTCACTGGTGAATGCTACACCTGGAGCAACAGTATATCCTGCACCTGGATTTGCAATTTCTATTGACTGTACTGATTTTTGATTCTGACTTATATTTAAGTTACAATACTGAATACCAGAAATCAAAACAGCAGTTGCAATACCTGTTGTTCCACCAGAAGGTGCTGACGATAAACCGATTGTAGGAGGTGTAATATATCCACCACCCCTATTTGTTATGTTAAAGTAATTAATACCACCAACAGGCACTATACTGGTATATGCAGAAGCAGTAGATGCAGCACCTACCAAAGTGAATGTTTGAGTTGGACCTAATATTGTAGGAATACCATCTTCAGATGTTCCATCAACATTATCACCTACTAATTCATTATCAATTTCTTCAACACCTGTATCAATAACCTCATCCTCGTAACGGAAGAGTTCACATCTTAATTCATAAACATAATTTTTTTGTAGTTGATAGAAAGGCTTTTCATGTTCAACAAATTTAATTTCAAATAACCTATCACCTAATGGAAAATATATTAAATCTCCTTCTTTTGGTCTGGTTGTCAATTTTACATCAGGTTCATTCTCCATTAAAGGTTCAATATAATTCTCCCATCTTTCTCTAGAAATTGTAAGAGTTATTTCATTAGTTGCTTCTATACCAAATTTGGTTAGAAGAATTGGATTATCTCCGTAACCATCATAAGTATCTACATATGCCTCAAGAGGATATGCATCATCAAATTTAGATTGTACAACTTCTCTTATTACTGTATTTTCCTTAACATACTTACGAGGCATATAATGCACCTCGACACCATACATCCTCAACTGTTCGTTGATAAGATCTTGAACTAAATTTTGTTCAGATCGAGCACCTTGCTGAAAATATGGATTAAGAGCCATGATATTAACCTATCATATCTAATGGTGGTATTTCATAAGTATTGGACATTTGTTCTCGGATGATCTCAAGTTCTTTCTCTGCATCATCATACATTTGCCGTCCATTTAACTCAACACCACCAGGAAGTTTTACTCCTTGGAATTTAATTAAATTTTGACCCCATTGCCTTTTCACTAACTGGGTCACATAACGTTTTAAGAATGAATCATTCCATACTCCAGTAAAACTATTAGGGTCTATAGCTTTAAATACATCAAATACCAAATAATCATCTTTTGTTACACCAGCCCAATCAATGTCAATATAAAGTCTATCTTGGCGTTGATTAAATCTAAATTGTTTCTGAGTAGTTAATAAGAAATTAATATCCTCAAGATAAGTCCTAACCATACTATAATTTAATAATTCAGTAGCACCATAGTAGTAAATATCATTTAAGAATAATTGATACTTCACACTAAACATATTGTTAGTAGATGTAGCAGATCCATCAAAATGGAAGATTTTTTCTACTCCAATAATATCTGGAGGTAATGGTAAGTAATTACTATTCTCTTCAAATTTAAATTCAGTAGTTGCACCGACTGTTTTTGTTACTGTAGTTGTTGTTATTCCACTAACTTCAGTATCAGTTAATCCTCTTCCCCTATCAATATCATCCTGAGTTATTTTATATTTTATATAATCTTTTGTTACACCATCAAAATGACGCTCTTGAAATATCTGTAAAGCATCATCTATTAAATCATCTATTTGTTCGTCAGCTACATTAATCTCTAGAACGGGAGCACCCAGCTGCCGTTTAGTGTAGTTGATTAGATCTGATCTACTTGCTGGTTTTGCCATTTGCGTCTACTCCTTAACAGTATTTAGGGTGCAGACGATACACCTGCATAAACCATAATATTACCATTTACTA
>Ga0208261_1000629_pt1 | contig 13557 bp, 15 predicted proteins | sample Knorr_S7_td_DCM__FD_185595 | JGI IMG/M metagenome (GOLD analysis project Ga0208261, IMG submission 185595) | Marine microbial communities from Southern Atlantic Ocean transect - Knorr_S7_td_DCM_ad_131m_LV_B (SPAdes) (version 3) | ecosystem: Environmental > Aquatic > Marine > Oceanic | place...
TTTATTGTTGCCATAATATTTATTATAATTAATACAATTATAACTAATAGTGATGAATTATAAAGATTTAACTGATAATTTATTAAAATCTGAAAAAGATGATGATTGTAAACATTTACTAAATTTTGAAATTCCTGATATTTCCTTGCCAAATCAGAATGGTAATTTATTAAATTTACATAGATCAGATTCATTTAGAATAGTTATTTATTGTTTTCCTATGACAGGAAGACCTGATCGACCTTTACCAAAAAATTGGAACAAAACTCCAGGAGCGCAAGGCTGTACAATACAAAATTGTTCTTTTAGGGATAGTTATGACCAAATAATTATTAATAATGCCCTTCCAATAGGTATTTCAACTCAGTCTATAGAAGATCTAAAAGAAATGACTCAAAGACTTAATATTCCTTACGATGTTTTAAGCGATCAACAACTCAAGTTTTGCTCAGCATTAACATTACCTAATTTTTCAATAGAAGATAAAAAATTTATCAAAAGACTGACTTTGATAATTGAAAAATCAGTGATAAAACATGTTTTCTATCCAATTTTTTCACCAGAAAATCATATAAAAGAAGTCTTAAATTGGTTAGAACAGAATTAGTTATGAAAAAATTTTTAATTTTATTTATTTTTATATTTTTATCTGGATTAGTAAAAGCTGAATCGGATATTGATCAATGGATTGATAGCCAAAAAACTTACAAAGATTTAATCAATGAAGGATTTGAAGTTAAATCCTATGATACAACTACTATTAATGCTCAAGGTGGAATAATAATAATTTTATTTGTTACAGTTTTACAGAAAAATACTGATGTATTTGAATGCCAAGAATATCAAACTTTAGATGGAAATATGCAAACTCTGGACCTATCTATTGTTTGCAGAGAATTAACTCAGCCATATCAAAGAGGAGTGGGCACATAAAATGTCAAAAGCATTGTTTGGAGCAGGATGTTTTTGGGGCATTGAAGAATATTTTAGTAAAATAAATGGCGTAAATAATACAGCAGTTGGATATTCAGGAGGAAATACTGAAAATCCGACTTATGAAGAAGTGTGTCAAGGCGATACAGAACACGTCGAAGTAGTAGAAATAAATTTTGATGAAAATATTATTAGTTATGAAAATTTACTTGAACATTTTTGGAATTGTCACGATCCTACTCAATTAAATAGACAAGGACCTGACGTAGGTAGACAATATAGGTCAGCTATTTTTTATTATTCAGATAATCAAAAAGATATAGCAGAGCTTTCAAAAAAAGAAAAACAAAATGATTTTAATAATATGATTGTAACTGAAATAGTTGAAGCACAAACTTTTTATTTAGCAGAAGAGTATCATCAACAATTTTTAAAAAAAAGAGTTTAAACTGAAAAAAATTATCTCTATTGATATTTATTCAGATACAATTTGTCCTTGGTGTTACATTGGTCTTCAAAAATTGAAAGATGCTATAAATGATTTTTCTTCAGACAATTTTGATTTAATTTGGAGGCCCTTTCAATTAAATCCAGATATGCCATTAGAAGGTATGGAGAGGAAAAAATATCTAGAATTAAAATTTGGAGGTAAAAATAATTATAAAAATATTTATGAGAATATTTATAATGTAGGTTTAAAAAATAATATTCATTTTCAATTTGAAAAAATAGCCAAAACACCAAATTCATTTGCTTCACATAAACTGCTTGCATTAGCTTATAAGTCAAAAAAACAAACTCAAGTTGTTGAAACTCTATTTTATAATTATTTTATTGAAGGTGTAGATATAGGGGATATTAAAGAACTTGTAAGAATTTCTAAGCAACATAATATTTATCAAGATGATATTTCTATATATTTACAATCTAAAGAAGATAGAGACAACTTATTAGCTGAAGAATCTCATGCCAAAGAGCTTGGAGTCACAGGTGTGCCTTGTTTTATAATCAATAAAGAATTTGTTTTATTTGGTGCACAAGAGAAAAAAAATTTTCTAGAAATTTTTAACTCAATAAATAATGTCAATTGATTTTTTATATGCTTTAGTGACTGGCTGGAGTATTCTTTTATTATTTTGGTTGATAATATTGATATTTATTTTCATAAGAAAACCGCCAAAAGCAAAATTAACATTAAGAATAGTAATTAATTCATTAGTATTTTTTATTATTGGATACGTTATCTTGTTTGTTTTTTCTTAACCGATTCGTTTTTATAATTAGATTTTTTAAAATTTATTACTATATATAGTATATCAGAATATTTATTGTACTAACATATTGATATTTAGAGCTTTTTTATATTTCATAGTTGATTCATTAATAATCTACAAATATAAAGTCACTGATTTTTAATATTTTCCAAGCTAATACAAGGATAGAAGATGTCGATTATAAAGAATTATTTAAAACAAAATAAAACAACTCATACTTTCTCAAGTTGCCAATGGCCAATTGGAGATCCTCAAGAAAAAGATTTCCACTTTTGTGAAGCTATAAATGTTGTTGGAAAACCATATTGCCAAGAACATTGTGATATTGCTTATATTGATGAAAGAGAGTTAAAAAAAGAAAAAGAAGCTCAAAAAAACAGAAGAATTGCAGCTTAAATTTTTTTTATATTTTAAAGTTATTAAAGGCTGCTTTTAAGCAGCCTTTTACTTTTGTTGACATTAATAACAGATATCTTAATATTAAAAAAAATTTATAATTAATGCTTTTTACAATTTTAAATAAAATTAATTTTAAGGGTAAATTAGTAGTTACTAATTACAAAGGTAAAACTTTTCATTTTGGAAATGGCTCAGATCTTGTCAAAATAAGACTTACAAATAAATCCATAGAAAATAAACTTTTTCGCAATCCCAGTCTTTATCTTGGTGAAGGATATATGAATAAAGAAATTGTTATAGAAGAAGGAACTCTTGATGATTTTTTAAAAATTATAACAGCATCTTATAATGATTATATGTCTAATAATTTTGTTTTTAAGATGTATGAATCAATATCTACTTTCTTTAAATCATTTCAGCAAATTAATAAATTGGTTAGATCAAAAGAAAATGTAGCTCATCATTATGATATTGATGAAAAAATGTATAAGTTATTTCTTGATAAAGATATGCAATATTCGTGCGCTTATTTTCATAATCAAAATATTGGAATAGACCAAGCACAGTTTGATAAAAAAAAACATATAATAGAAAAATTACAAATTAAAGAAGGAATGTCAGTTTTAGATATTGGATGTGGATGGGGAGGTATGGCTATACAAATCGCTAAAGATACAGGAGCCAGAGTTAAGGGCATTACTTTATCTGAAAATCAATTTGCTACTGCTAAGAAAAGAGCTCATGAAGAGGGATTGGCAGATAAAGTTACTTTTGCACTTCAAGATTATAGAAATGAGAAGGATACATATGATAGAATTGTCTCTGTTGGAATGTTTGAACATGTGGGAGTAGATTATTTCCCTGCTTTTTTTTCAAAAACTTATGAAATTCTCAAAGATACAGGTGTTTTTTTATTGCACACTATTGGGCAAAGAACTAAGCCAAGCGCTACAAGCCCTTGGATAAGAAAATATATTTTTCCAGGTGGTTATATTCCTTCTTTGTCAGAAGTATTAAAAGAAACTGAAAAACAAAATATTATTGTCACGGATATAGAGATTCTAAGAATGCATTATGCTCATACTTTAGATCATTGGTATAAAAATACTATGCAACATAAAGAGACTATAGTGAAAATGTTTGACGATAAATTTCTAAGAATGTGGGAATTTTACTTATTGATTAGTAAATACTCATTTATCAATATGGGGAATGTGGTATTTCAAATACAAATTGCTAAAAATATCAACAATTTACCTCTTACTCGTAACTATATATATAATTAATATATATATTTTTATTTTTATCTGCCTTAATTTGCTTAAAAATATAATATATTGAATATTAATTACTAGAGGAAATTATGAAAGGATCACTAAATCAATATTTAATAAGAATTACCGTATTTTTAGTTTTAATTTTAGTTGTAACGATATTTTTGTATCCAACAATACAAACAGCTTTTTTATCAAATATTTATATTAACATTCTTATTATTTTTTCATTATTTTTTGGTCTGATATTTAATATTTATAATTTATCTAAACTTAATAATGATTTTAAAATATTAGAGAATTTTAATATTCATAAATCTCCACAATTTTTTCTTAAGGCCTCACCAATATTAAAAAATTTAGCACAAAATATGAGTGAGGTAGATGGAAGATATTCATTTAAAAGCTCGTCAATAGAAAAAATAATTGAAAGAGTTGACTTAAGTCTTATTAGTTTAAGAGAAACATCAAGATACCTAGTCGGTTTGTTAATTTTTTTAGGATTGCTAGGAACATTTTGGGGATTATTAAAAACTATTGGTTCTGTTGGAGATGTGATTGGCGGTCTAGGTATAGATGATACTAATGTTGCAGGATTTTTTAATAGTTTAAAAGAAGGACTTAATGCCCCCTTGAGTGGAATGAGCATAGCATTTTCAAGCTCATTATTAGGTTTGGCAGGTTCATTAATATTAGGTTTTGTAGATTTAAATTTAGGACAAGCGCAAAATAAATTTACACAAACTTTAGAAAAAACTCTTCAAAATAATTCAACTCCTGATTTTATTAAAACTGGATCCTCAGATTCTTCAACTCTTATTGCAATACAAAAACTTTATGACAATTTAGACAGTTTAGTTTTCTCACTTAAAGAAACATCTCAAAGCCAAAGTCAAATTTTTTCGTATATGAAATCATTAACTGACCAGATGAAGGAATTAAATGCTAATTCTAAAGATCAAGAAAAAAAAATATCAAATTTTTTAACAACGCAGCTAAACACCCAATCTAATATTCTTCAGTTAACAAGTCAGCTCAATAAAGAAGGTTTGATAGATAAAAAAACAAAAAAATATTTTGAGAACATAGACAAGGGTATACAAAAACTCCTTTCTCAATCAAAAAAGAAGTAATTATGTCTTCAAGATCGATACGTTATCGACTTAGCGAATCAAACAATATATGGCCGGGTTTTGTAGATATTTTAGCAACTTTGCTAATAGTAATAATATTTGTTTTAATGGTATTTACTGTTTCACAAATTTACTTAAGCGATGCTATTTCTGGACGAGACAAGGCATTAGAGAATTTACGTAATCAAATTAATGAACTATCAAAAATATTGGTTATTGAAACAAAAGAAAAAGAAAAAATAATTAGTCAATTAGAGGATACTGAAGAAAGTTTATCACAAAAGCAAAGTGATTTACTAAAACAAGAGGAATATTCAAAAACACTTCAGACAGATATAGCAAAAAAAGATTCTGAGATATTTATCCAAGATCAAAATCTTATAGCTCTCAGCGATCAAATAAAAAAACTTTTAAATGAATTAAGAGTAGTGGCTAAAGCTCTAGAAACTTATGAAGGCGCAGAAATTACCTCGCTTGAAACTGATGGATTAGGAGAAAGAATTAATAAGGCTTTAGCTTCAAGAATCGACCAGCTCAATCAACTAAATATAAGTTTAGATAAAGCAAATAATGAATTATCAGTTAACAAAGCTGAACTTGAAAGTACAATAAAAGAGTTGGATCAAGCAAATAATGAATTATCAGTTAATAAAGCTGCACTTGAAAGTAAATTAGTAGAGTTGGATCAAGCAAATAATGAATTATCAGTTAATAAAGCTGAGCTTGAAATTACAATACAAGAATTAAATAAATCAAATAGTAATCTAATGGCTATTAATGAAAGTTTAGGTCTTGATGATGCTGACCTCATTCAACAATTAGCTGCAATAGAAAAAAAGAATGAATTGTTAGAACTTTCTCAAATAGAGACTCAACAGACATTAAAACTTCTTGAGAAAGTCAATGCTGATCTTGTTTTAAAAGATGAAGCATTGCAAGATCAGATTTCTCAATATCAAGAAATTACAAAGGATCTCCTGGCGATAAATGATAGCTTAGGTTTAAAAGATGCTTCATTAATTGAGCAGTTGGAAGCAATAAGATCTAAGAATCAAAAATTAGCTGAATTAAATAATAATCTTATCGAAAAAGATAATACAATTTTTAATCTAAGAGGGAAGATATTAGAATTAAATAATATATTATCAATCTCTGAAGAGAAACAACTTGTTCAGCAAGAACAAATTGAAGGTCTTACTCAAAATTTAAATATTTTAGAATCTCAAAAGAAAAAAATTGAACAAGAATCAGCTGATTCAATTTCTGAAATGGAATTACGTTCAAGTGAAACAATGAAACAAGTTGCTTTTTTAACTAATGAAATAGAAACATTAAAAGAAGAAATTTCTATATTAAATGATGCCTTAGAGTCTAATGAACAAACTATTCTTTCAAAAGAATTAAAAATAGAAGTTTTAGGAGAGCGTCTAAATAAAGCTCTTACTTCCAAAGTATTTGAACTACAAAAATATAGATCAGAATTTTTTGGAAAACTTAAATCATTACTTGGTGAACGTGATGATATTAAAATTGTTGGAGATAGATTTATTTTTGAATCTGAATTACTTTTTGATTCAGCTTCAGCAGATTTACAACTTCAAGGAATGGATAAATTAAAACAAATCGGATTGACTTTAAAAGAAACAACAAATCAAATACCTTCAGATATTGATTGGATTATTCAGGTTGAAGGACACACAGATAAAAGGCCTATTAATACGCCTAAATATCCATCTAATTGGGAACTTTCAACTGCTAGAGCAAATTCTGTTTTAAAACTATTACTTGAGCTTGGTTTTCCTCCTAATCGACTTTCTGCTGCAGGATATGGGGAATTTTATCCAATTTCTGATGGAGAGACAAAAGAATCACTTCAACAAAATAGAAGAATTGAACTAAAATTAACTTCTCGATAAGGTCATAAATAAAACACAAATGAAAATTATTCTTATGCAATAAATGAAAAGATTATTCGTATTTTTTTTAATAGTATATTATTCGAGCAGTGCAATGGGAGCTTGCAATGATCAGCCAGCCAATGAAGTAGATTGGACTAATTGTAACTTTGTTGAAAGCTTGGATTTGTCTGGAGTGTCTCTAGCCGGAGCACAAATGTCTGGAGTAAATTTAGCATTAGCAAATATAGAAAAGTCCCAGATTAATAATGCTAATATGGCTTTTGGTAATTTTATTTTTACCAATTTTAATAATTCGAATTTATTTTCAACAAATTTGCAATACGCTAACTGCAATAATGCAAACTTTGATAATTCTAATTTAGCTAAAGTAAATTTTGAAGGAGCTAATCTTTTTTCCTCCTCTTTCATAGGAGCTAATCTTTTTGAAGTAAATATGACTGGTGCTAATATTACTGGTGCTATTTTTGATGAAGCAAATCTTTCTGGAGCTACATGGATAGATGGAAGAACCTGTGCTTTAGGTTCTGTAGGTACTTGTAATTAATAAATTATTATTATTTTATTTATTTTCACAACAATAAGTGTACACCATTATGGTTAATGAAAGATAACGCTTATTTTTTTGCATTCATAATTGTTTTTTTAGCCGGACTATCATGGAGTTTTGGAGCTGTGGTTGTTCGTCATATGGAAAATGCTAACTTTTATGTTTTTCAATATTTATTTTACAGAGGAATTTCTATAGCAATTATATTGATTACTTATTTAATAATTAGAGAGGGCTTTAGTTTTTATAAAAATTTTTTAAAAATTGGTTTTTCTGGAGTTCTTGGTGGAATTTTTTTAGCAATAGCATTTACTGGTTTTATTTATTCCATTACTATTACATCAGCAGCAGTAACTCTTTTTATGTTAGCGGCTATGCCTTTTATTGCTGCAATTTTTGGATACTTGTTTTTAAATGAAGTCTTAAGACGCTCTACCCTAGTCTCAATGGTAATAGCCTTTATAGGAGTTTGTATAATGATTATTAATGACTCTATTTCTGGCACAATCTTGGGTGCTCTATTAGGGTTTTTATCTGCAACAGGATTTGCGTTATATACTGTGACTATTAGATGGAAGCCTGAAACTCCTAAGTTTACAACAGTAGTTCTCGCAGGATTATTTTGTACTTTCTTTTCATTTATTTTTTTAGACTTTTCTTTTGAACCTTTTGAAACAATGCCTTTAAAAAATTCTTACTTAAGTATTTTACACGGTTTATTTGTAGCCACTGGATTAATATTATATAGTTTGGGAGCTAAGTATCTTCCTTCGGCTGAATTGGCTTTGTTGTCTTTAATGGAAGTTGTGGGAGGAGTTTTATGGGTATGGCTACCTATTTTTGGCATTAATGAGGTACCTTCTTTTACAGTTATTATAGGAGGAGCAATTATAACAGTTGCTGTAATTTATCATGGTTATGGCAGTACTAGAAAAAGAGAACCTATTCTTCCCTAAATATTTATTCTATAAGAGTTGATACTAAGTGTAGCCTATCAGTTTCTCCGCCATTGAAAAAATTGTGATATTTACTATTGTCAGTAATATATACTGACCCATCTGCTGGCATATGATAGCTCTCATCTTCTATAACCATTCTACATCCAGGATTAGTAATTATAGGTATATGAATTCTTTTCTCAGGATCTCTATGCCAACTTAAACAAGAACGAGGTGGCTTCATGAGAAACCTCATTCTTCCAATTTTCCATTGAGATTTTATGATGTTATATACTTCTTCAATATATGTATCCTTGAATTGACTGCAGACTTCTGTGTATTCTTCTTCATTGATATTAATCAACCTTTCTTCTTCATTCCAATCAGACTTAGGATATGTCCAATATTTACCCCTTACATTTCCACCAGAGATAGATTTAGGATCATTAGGTTTTTGGTTTACGCAGATTGCATTGAAGTCATATAGATCTGGATCATCTTTTGACCATTCTTTAATTTCATAAAAAATTGTTAAGAACTCAGCTTTAATTTTTTCTATATTAAAGTTAAATTTATCAAACTTTTGTATATATTTTGTCTTTTTCCTAAATTCTAAAGGCTGATTTATTTCAAATTTTTCGTCACTTTTAATATTCATAATATTATTTTATATATATACCTTATAAATACAAAATCATTGATTTCTATTGTATTTATTTGCTTTTTAGTCGCACTATATTATTTAACTATATTTAATGGTTTCATTCAATAAAGTAAGAATTTTATCAAGAAAAAGTGATTTAGCTATTATTCAGGCTAAAGAAATAGGAAATATTCTCCAAAAAAAAAATACAAATTTAAAAATTGAATATATTTTAAAATCTACTTCTGGAGACAAAGATTTAAACACTCCTTTATCTGAAATGCCTACACCTGGTGTATTTACTGATGATCTAAGAAATGATTTAATAAATAAAAAATGTGATATTGTTGTTCATTCTTGGAAAGACTTACCCTTAGATACAGGAAATAAAACTTTTATTGCAGCTACTTTAGAAAGAGCAGATCAAAGAGATATATTATTTGTAAAAAAGAAAAATATATTAAAAATTAAAAAAAATAAAAGTATTTCAATTTTATCTTCTGCCCCTAGACGAATTTATAATCTTGAATCTTTTGCTAGAGATTATTTACCTTTTGAAATAAATAGAGTAGATTTTAAAAATATAAGAGGCAATATACCCACTAGATTTGATAAATTTATTAATGGAAGTGACGATGGCTTTGTTGTCGCTAAAGCTGCCTTAGATAGACTATTAATTAATGATATTAAAAAATATATTCCATTATCAAAATTAATTAATTCTTATATTGATAAATGTTATTGGACTATAACACCTTTATCTATAAATCCTACATCGCCAGGTCAGGGTGCATTGGCATGTGAAGTAAGAACTGAAGATACATTTATTCGAAAAATAATGGAAGAAATAAACAATAAAGATGATTATGAATGTGTTAAAAAAGAAAGAGAAATATTAAAAAAATATGGGGGTGGATGTCATCAAAAAATAGGAGTTAGTTTTTTTAATATGCCTTTTGGATTAATTAAATCTGAGAAAGGTGAAACTGATAGTGGAGATAGCTTTTACAGTTGGGAAATAAAAGGCAATGATGTTTTAAAAGAAAAAGTTTCTAAAAATGAAGTATATCCATATTCTTTAAAAGACTATAAACTGTTTTCAAGAGTGGAATTAAAAGAGAGCATTCATTCAATTAATTCTCTAAGAAAATATTGTATATTAATAGCTAGAAATAATTCCTTACCCAACGAAGCTAAAATTGATGAGAGTAATATAGTTTGGACAAGTGGTTTAAATACTTGGAAATCTTTATCTAAAAGAGGAATTTGGGTGAATGGTAGCAGTGACGGTATGGGTGAAAATTCAAAAACAAGGATAGAAAGTTTAAGTACAAAACCTTGGATAAAGCTTACGCATGCTGATGCTCCAAAAAGTAAAATAACAAAGATGATTCCAACTTATAAATTACTAGAGTTACCAATTACGGACAATATTAATGATAAAAAGCATTTTTTCTGGATGAGCTCCAGTGCATTTAAATATGTCAATAAAACTTTTCCTAATATAATTGATGCAAATCATTATTGTGGACCAGGAAATACTTATGAAGAAATTAAAAAAATAATAAAAGATCCAAATAAACTAAGAATCGCTTTATCCTACAAAGATTGGAAGAAAAATTTATTAAATGACTGATAATTTAATTAGTGTAATAAAACAATATGTCTAATATACTGTTTCAAAATGCATTGAAAAGAATTTCACAAAAAACGCCTCCAATTTGGTTTATGCGTCAGGCGGGACGATATCATAGCCATTATCAAAATTTAAAAGAAAAATATTCATTTGAAAAATTATGTAAAAATCCTGAGTTGGCAAGTGAAGTTGCATGCGGACCAGTTAATGAGTTTGATTTTGATATATCTATTCTATTTAGTGATATTTTATTTCTTCTTGAAGGGTTAGGACTGCCATTGCATTTTAATCCAGCTCCTATTTTTGGTGATTTTATCACTAAAGATAATTTATCAAAATATTCTAATATTGATAAAGCAATTGAACATATGGAATTTCAAAGCAAAGCAATTAGAATCACTAGAGAACAACTTCCAAATTCAAAAAGCTTAATAGGTTTTGTTGGTGGACCATGGACACTTCTACGTTTTGCAACAAACAAAAAGAAAAATTTAAATAAAATAGAAGATTTTCATTTTGATTTTTTAAAGAATATTTTACTTCCTTTGATTAAAAAAAATATCAATTTACAATTGGATGCAGGAGCAGAAATAGTAATGATTTTCGATAGTGGATTAAATGATATTCAGTCAGATTTTTTTAAATTAAACTATCTTTCTCTAATAGAAGATATTATCAAATCCTTTCCTAATAAAATTGGTTATTATTTTAAGGGAAAAGAATTAAATGATTTTAGTATTATTTTTAATTCATCTTTAGCGGGGATTGGAATTAATCATACTATTAATATAAAAGATACTTTTGCTTTGTATAAAAGTGGTTTTATTCAAGGAAATTTTGATGAAAGTAAAATGATTTTAGATCAAAGTCAATTAATCGAAGAGATAAAATATTTTTGTGAAGAAATGAAATCTATAGAAAGTTTAGAAGGCTGGATATGCTCTTTAGGTCATGGAATAAATAAATTAACTCCTGAAAAAAATGTACATTTATTTATTGAAACAATAAGAAAAAATTTTAGTTAGTATTTATGACTAAATATATTGGAGAAAATAATTATGAACATGGAAGTGTCGAAAGAACTGGAATTTTATTAACTAATTTAGGAACCCCTGATGAGCCTAATTCTAAAGCTGTAAAAATATATCTAGCAGAATTTTTGTCTGATACTCGAGTAATTGAGTTTCCAAAATTTATTTGGAAAATAATACTACATGGAATTATTTTACGAATCAGACCAAAAAGATCGGCTAAAACTTATAAAACTATTTGGACAGATGAAGGTTCACCCTTACTAAATATAGCCAAAAAACAAATTGAACTAGTAAAAGAAAAATTTGAAGGCAAATATCCTAACACTGTTTTTGCTTTAGGGATGAGATATGGAAACCCATCAATTGAAAGTGCTTTATTGGAACTGCAAAGTAAAAAAGTAAGACGTTTGATTATTTTTCCTCTTTATCCTCAATATTGTGCAGCAACAACAGCAAGTACATTTGATGCGGTTACAAATGTTTTACAAAAGTGGCGATGGATCCCTGAATTGAGGTTCATTAATCAATATTTTGAAGAAGAAAGCTATATTAAAGCCCTTGCAAACTCTATTGAAGTTTTTTGGAAAAAAAATGGAAAACCTCAAAAACTTATTTTTAGCTACCATGGGATTCCAAAAAAATATCATACAAAAGGTGATCCGTATCATTGCTTTTGTTTAAAAACTACAAGACTGGTTAAAGAATATATGAACCTTGATGATAATGAAGTGTTAACTACTTTTCAAAGCCGCTTTGGAAGAGATGAGTGGCTCCAACCCTATACAAGTGAAACTTTGAAAAAACTTCCTAACGAAGGAATAAAAGATATTCATATTATATCTCCTGGCTTTAGCGCAGATTGTCTAGAAACATTAGAAGAACTTGAAGCTGAGAATAGGGAATATTTTGAAAAAGCAGGTGGCAAAAATTATTTGTATATTCCTTGTTTAAATACAAACCCAATGCATATTGATATGATGTCAACTATTATTGAAAAGCACACTCAAGGATGGTCAGTATAAATGAATAATTCAAAAATTGAAATTGCTAGGAAATGGTTTGAAGAATTACGTGATAAACTAATTTTAAATATAGAAAAAATTGATTCAACAAATTTTATAATTACTGAATGGGATCATAAGCATCAAGGTGGCGGAAAAATGAGTAAGATTAAAGGACAGGTAATAGAAAAGGGTGGGGTCAACATTTCAACAGTTGAAGGAAAATTTGAAGAAAATATGATAGGAAAAGTACCGGGAACTGAAAATGATTCTTCTTATCAGGCTACAGGTATAAGTGTAGTTCTTCATCCTCATTCTCCTTTTATACCTTCTATGCATTTTAACACTAGATTTTTAAAAACAGAACAAGAATGGTTTGGAGGAGGAATAGATGTTACTCCATGTCTTCCTTTCAAGGATGAAGAACAATATCATTCATCTTTAGAATCTTTATGTGATAAATTTGATAAAAATTATTATAAAAAATTTAAAAGTTGGTGTGATGAATATTTTTATTTAACTTATAGAAAAGAGCCAAGAGGTATAGGAGGAATTTTTTTTGATTATTTAAAGACAGATGACTGGGGTAGAGATTTTGAGTTTGTTCAAAATGTGGGAAATTTCTTTAATGATTTTTCCTCCAAAACTATTTTAAAATATAAAGACTTAAATTGGAGTGATGAAGAAAAAAATATACAACTTTTAAAACGAAGTAAATATGTAGAATTTAATTTATTACATGATAGAGGAACAAAATTTGGTCTAGAAACAGGAGGAAATATTGATGCAATTCTTATGTCTATGCCTCCTTTAGCTAAATGGGATT
>Ga0208261_1000632_pt1 | contig 13514 bp, 13 predicted proteins | sample Knorr_S7_td_DCM__FD_185595 | JGI IMG/M metagenome (GOLD analysis project Ga0208261, IMG submission 185595) | Marine microbial communities from Southern Atlantic Ocean transect - Knorr_S7_td_DCM_ad_131m_LV_B (SPAdes) (version 3) | ecosystem: Environmental > Aquatic > Marine > Oceanic | place...
GTTTTGCATCTTTTGGCCAAGCTCCAGAAAGTATTTCAATCCATTTTTTCTGACTTTCTGAAGAGATTGATTTTTTATTTTTTGTAAAATCACACTCTTCTGAATCTTCCATTTCTAGAAGAACTTCTCTGTGGATGTTTTCGTTTGTTTTTAACATCAAATCAGGTTTCCAATTTTTTTCCATATAAAAGCCACCAAATGATTCGCCCCAAGAGGCCCAATAATCTTCATAAGGATTTAGCATTATCTCAAGAGGTTTTTCTTCATCGTATTTTTGTATTGATATCTTGACAGCGGGATCACTCAGGAAATCTCTGTAGTTAAGCCTCTCCCCTTCTGTCGTTCCTATCGTTTCGATAATTTGTTGAATTTTTTTTGTTGAAACAGGAAAATCTGAACTTAAATCTTGCCATTGATTGCCTTCCGTTCTCTTCAGGTCCCATAAAACTATTTTTTCAAAATCATTAAAACCTGGAATATTTAGATATTTCGTGTTTACATGAGCAGAAATGCTTTTTACTTCATCAGGTTTTATTTTTGTTAGCCTTTTGTCAACCCATGACTCAACCTCACCGATAAAAGACTGGTAAAAAGAAAAATCGATAAGATGGATTTTTTCATCGTTTAGAAATCTTAAATATGCTTTTTCAGATAAGGCTGGAGACCCTATATAAAAAATTGATTCTCTGTAATTGGACCTGACCGTAATTTTGATTGCATTTGAGCTTAATCCATACTCTTCATAACTTTCAACTGCGTCAAAGGAATCAAGTGCTTTTATTTTTTTGAGGGAGTTAAGCGCTGTGTTTAATTTTATTTTTTCAGGACTGTATCCATTAGGAAAATTCAAGACCCATTCATCTGTATAGTTCATTAAGTGAACCTCTAAATCGTTTGATTTTTTTTCTATCAGCAGCTCCTGATGCTTTAAATTACTTATCCATTTGAAGGTGTTTGGTTCAGGTTTCATTAATCGAATTCCAATATAAGCAAGTATTGAAAATGTTAAAAATATTAAAAATTTATTATTTTTCATTTTGATTTTCTTTTTATCTGAGTCACTATCACCTGTGATAAAACAGCAAGGATCAAACCGAGGTAAAGCATCACCACTTTTAGAATTTCTTGTTTATTGATTGAAATTGGATTTAAATCTCTGCTTTTTGAAGGTACAGCTATCATTTTCTCTCTATCCGACAGCCAGTTAACAATGTTTAATATGAAGTTATTGCTAATTGGCAGTGCTTGTTGGATTATATTATCTGCTATGTCTGAATCTGAAACAATAACTCTTTTCTTGTTTTCTTTAATGTTTTCTTGAGCAAGAGCTATAAGAAATGGTCCATGTGCTTCAAATTCATCCTTTTTTGCATTTTTGTTTTCTTCAATCCAGGTTTGAATGCCGCTATATACTAAATTTGAATCCAGCCATTTTGGACTTTTTGAAGTTATTGACTTAGCGGTTGAAAATAGCATAAACTCGTTTATGTTTTCAACTATTGGATGAGAGGTTAAGTTGTTTGGAGATGAAAGTATTATCAAGGGGTCAAAATCTTCTTCAAATGAATCATTTATATAGTTGTTGCTAATTTCTATCCCTTCTTCCTCAAGCCATTTTGAAAGAGAGCTTTCATTAGGGCCTTCAAAAATTATTAAAAGGTTTTTGATTGTTGAAATTTTTTCTATTTCTGAATTTAAAAGATTTCCGCTGCCTCCAATGATTGCAACAATTTCGCAATCAGTATTATTTTCCTCATAAAGATTCAATGTTTTTATTTTGTAAGCTCGATTAAGTAGTGAGTTTTTTATTGTTGTGATTCCTTCTTCTCCGTAAAGTTCTTTTTCCCCATGCCCTTGCACAAAGCATATTGTTTTCACGTCTTTAGAAAAACTATAAAGAGCATTAACTAAGCCTTCTTCATCATTAGTATTCATGATTATTTGTTTGTTGTCTTGAACTATGTATATTTGGTTTTTTCTAGCATTCAAGCTCAATGCTAGAGATGGCTCTCTGTCAGGATTTATGAATTTATAAGTAATTAATTTATTTTCTTTATTTAGTTGCTGAAACATGCTTTCAAGATTTGCTTTATCGGCAATTTGTTTTGTCGTCTTTTCGTAAGGCTCATCAAAAAAAGCGAATATTTCTGTTTGTTCATTTATTTCTCTTGTTATTTTTTTTGTCTCACCCGAAATTGATCTGATTTTATTTCTTGTTAGGTCAATTGGTTTAAGGTTTGTTTTCGAGAGAATGAATAGTCCAGAAAATGCAAAAAGTGTCAATATTATTGAAGGTAAATGATCTTTCAAATTGTTTTTTTTCTTTATTGTTAGCTCTTTAACTATTAATGAAAAAACAAATGCAAAAAAGGAAATTAAAACCTTAGGTTCTTCAAAACCCCCCTCAGACATGCTGGTTATTGCAAAAAATATGCCTGAAGCAATTACAAAAATTGAAGTTGGTTTTATTTTTTTAATATTTTTTTTCACTTCCAACCTCTTAGCTCCATTATTTTTTTAGTCAAAAGAAGCCAGAACAGTCCAAAAAATACAAAATAAAAAACATTTTCAGGATGGACTATTCCTTCAGAAAAGTTAGCTAATTTTTTTTGAAAGCCTAATTCTGCAAGGCCTTGAAGAAATGCAGAATTATTGGTATTTGTGTTTTCTAGAAAGCCAACAAACCAAAAAGAAAGGAATGCTGGAAACGATATCGAAAATGCAGCTGTTAGATTTTCTGTAATCGAGGAAATAAATATTCCAAGCCCTGATAGCGCAAAAGAAAGTAAAAGCAAACCTATCAAGCCGCTTAGGTAATGGCCATAATCAATGACTCCAAATTTGCTTAACCAGATAATTCCTATTGTCGGAAATGACAAGATAGCAAAAATTAAAATTGTAGATGCTATAAGTTTTCCAAGAATTATGCTGGACGTTTTGATTGGCTGTGCAAGAAGAAATTCAAGAGTGTTTTCTTTTCTCTCTAAGCATATTGTTGATATTGTTATGAATGGTGAGAATAGAACTCCAAGGAAGCAGCAATCAAGAAGCAGAACGGTCATGGGGCCATCATTCCAATTCCCAGGTGTGGAAAAGGGGTCTGAATAGTTCATGAGATTTAGTGTTAGAAAATAACCTTGAATTAACAAAAGACCAATAAGTCCGACCCAGACACTTACCCCTTTATTGTGGCCTTGCAACTCTTTTATGATGATTTTTTTAATCACACTCATTTTTCTTTTATTGTTTCCAGGTAGATCTTTTTAAGATTTTTGTCTTTTATGGTTGAATCAAATTTAATCTTTCCATCAGACAGAATAAATGCCCTGGAGCATAATTGCTGAATTATCTCTAATCTATGACTTGACATCACAAAAGAAGTACCTTCTTTGTCTTTGATGTCTTTGATGGTTTTTTCAAAATTTACAATTTGTTCAGGATCTAGGCCAGTTGTTGGTTCGTCTAAGAATACTATTTCAGGCTTGCCTATCAAAGACAAAGCCAATGCAACTCTCTGTCTAAAGCCTCTAGAGAGAAACTTGTTTAATCTATTGGAAATTTTATCTATTTTCGTTAAGCCGACAACTCTTTCGTATTCTTTCTGAGGGTTTTTTATTGAATGCAGATTGATGGCTAGGGATATTTGTTCATGGGGGTTCATATTAGAGTAAAGTGGTAGTTTTTCTGGCAAGTATCCAATTTTATTTTTAATTAGATAGCTGTATTCCGAATAATCTTTGCCTTTAAATTGAACTTGACCGCTGTCCTGCTTAAGAAAGCCAGACAAAATTCTTAATGTGGTAGTTTTTCCTGCGCCATTGGGTCCAAGAAAGCCCACAATGCTGCCTTTAGGAATTTTAAAATTTAAGTTATCAAGTATCTTTTTCCCTGAAAAGCTTTTAGTTAAGTTGTTAACAGCTAGCAACATACTGCTTATCTTAAAACTATTACTGATATTCCTGATTGAGAAATTAGAATATTTCCAGTCATGTCAACGGTTCCGAAAATTAAAAATTTTCCAAAAGATGAAAAACTTATTGCTTTGACAGCTTACGACAGGCCTTCTGCCATCTCTGCAGATAATGCTGGTGTGGATATTGTTCTAGTTGGTGATTCCCTTTCAAATGTTATTTTAGGCAATGAAAATACTACTTCAATAAGCATGAAAGAAATGACTTATCACGTAACTGCCGTTTCTAAATTTATCAAGAATAGCTTGACTGTTGCTGATCTTCCTTTTGGTTCAGTTCAGTCTGGTTTGCAAATAGCTTCTGAACATGCATGTGAACTAATAAGATGTGGAGCAAATGCAATCAAGATTGAAGGCGGAGAAGAGATTTTGGAGCTTGTTGAGCATTTAACAAAGCATGGGGTTCCTGTTATGGGCCATATAGGCTTAACGCCACAAAAAGTAGAGCAGCTTGGAGGTCATTTAGTCCAAGGAAAAACATTAGAGGATTCAAAAAGGATCTACAAAGAAGCAAAGCTTTTAGAGGATGCAGGGGTTTTCTCACTTGTTATGGAGTGTATTCCTATGCAGCTAGCTAAAAAGATAACTTCTGATATAGGCATCCCAACTATTGGTATAGGAAGTGGGCCTTATTGCAATGGTCAAGTGCTTGTGTTCCATGATTTAATTGGATGGCATCATGGAAAGTTTAAATTTTTGAAAAAGCCTTTTGGGAATGTCTCAAAAGAGATCAATAATGCAATAAGCTCTTATTCAGAATCTGTAAAAAAAGGATCTTATCCAAGTGTTGAAGAATCTTGGTCAGTGACAGATGAGTTGATTCAAGATCTTGAAGAATGAAAAAGAAGATTTTTGTGCCCACGATGGGAGCATTGCACGAAGGGCACGCTTCACTGATAAAGGAAGCTTCAAAAATTGGCGATGTTACTGTTTCGGTGTTCGTTAATCCGACACAATTTGGACCAAATGAAGATTTTGAAAGCTATCCAAGAAGCAAAGAGGATGATTTTGCTTATGCTGTTTCTTCAGGTGCAAAAGATGTTTGGTTTCCTACTTTAGATGAAATTTATCCAAATGGTCCTTTAACTAGTGAGAATTCTGGTGAGCTTGGATTAATTTTAGAGGGTTCTTTCAGGCCAGGTTTTTTTGATGGGGTTTTAACTGTTGTTAAAAGGTTGTTCGAAATTATTGAGCCTGATATTGCTGTTTTTGGCGAGAAAGATTGGCAGCAATTAATCCTGATTAAAGAATTTTCAAAAATATTTAATGGCCCTGAGATAATAAGTGTTAAAACAAAAAGAGACAAGAATGGACTTGCTCTATCTTCTAGGAATTCTTATCTTTCAAAAAAGGGATATCTTCAATCTTTATACATATCAAAAGCTTTATTGAAAGTGAAAACCGCTTGGAATGAAGGTTTGAGGGATGTAGGAGCATTAGAAACAATTGGTATTGACTTTTTATCAGAAAAAATTAGTAAAATTGACTACTTGGAAGTAAGACCTAGTTTTTTATTGCCAAAATTAGATGTCTTGAACGAAGACGCTAGAGTTCTGGTTGCAGCTTGGGTTGAAGGCACGAGACTAATAGACAATGAGGAGTTGACCTTATGAGAGAAATGCTTAACTGTAAAATTCATGGAGGATATGTAACCAAGTCTGACCTTGACTACGAAGGCTCTTGTGGCCTTGGCCCCGACCTGCTTGAAGCTTCAGGCATTCTTCCTTTTGAGAAAATATCGGTTTTGAATGTTTCGAATGGAAAAAGAGTTCAAACCTACGTTATCAAGGAAAAAGAAGATAGAGCTATAACTTTAAATGGAGCTGCAGCTCATTATTTTAAAAAAGATGACAAGGTCATCATTTTGTGTTATAAATTACAAGATGAACACTGTATCAAAGACCATAAGGCGAGAATTATCATTTTAGATTCAGATAATTCCATAAAGGAGAACTCTTTAAGAGGCTTCGATTATGAGTAAATTTAAAGAGATTGCCAAAAGAGTCATGCTGGCTGAATCAAAAGCAATTCTTTCTGCTGCGGACTTTCTTGACAGCGGTTTTGAGGATGCTTTTAGGATCGTTATGAAATCTTCTGGTAATTTTGTTATTTCAGGAATAGGAAAATCAGGTTTGGTTGGTAGGAAGATATCATCTACGCTTGCTAGCCTTGGAACACCTAGTGTTTTCATGCATTCAGGAGAAGCTTTGCATGGTGATTTAGGTTTAATTTCAGGAAATGATGTAGCTATGCTAATCTCAAACTCTGGAAACACAACTGAAATTCTTGGCTTGATACCTTCTTTAAAAATGAAAAAGATTCCTATAATTGCTCTTACAGGTAATTTGAATTCAATACTTGCAAAAGAGGCAGATGCTGTTTTGAATTCTTCTGTTTCAAGAGAGGCTGACCAGCACAATCTAGCACCAACCTCTTCTACAACCGTAATGATGGCCTTAGGCGATGCTTTGGCTGTGGCTTTAGCTGAGGAGAAGGATTTTACGCCTTCAGATTTTGCGATGTATCATCCTGGAGGCTCGCTCGGCAATTCATTATCAAAAGTTGATCAATGGATGGTTAAGAATAACTTACCGATAGTTGACCCAGATGAAACTTTGCAATCTTGCGTTATAAAAATGTCGGCAGGAAACCTTGGAGCTGTTGTCTTAGTGAAAGAAGGCAAAGTAAAGGGTATATTTACAGATGGAGACTTAAGAAGGCTTTTTGAAGGAAATGATTCTCTGGATAATTTAGTATCTCAAAAGATAGCAAAAATTGCTAATAGGAATCCAAAAACAGTAAATAACAATGATTTAGCCAGTTCGGCAATAGAAAAAATGGAATCAAATGCAATAACTGTAATGCCTGTTGTTGATGATTGTTCTGCTTTAGTAGGCGTCATTCATTTGCATAATCTTGTTCAAGCTGGTATGGGAGTAGAAAAAAATGAAAAATAAATTGAAATTGGTAGCAGAAAAAATGTGGAAAACCAGAGCTTCAGATGTTAGGGAAAGTTTGTCAAGAAATATTTTGGTTGATGGTTATCACCTTGTTTTGGATCTTGAAAAGAGCAAAGGATCAATTTTGGTTGATGCTTCTGACAATAAAGAATACATAGATCTTTTCAGCATGTTTGCAAGCCAGCCAATTGGTGTTAATCATGAATCTTTTTTGGATGATGATTTTTTATTGAAGTTAGGAGTTGTTGGCTCTCATAAACCTGTCAATTCAGATGTTTACACTCAGCCTTATGCTGATTTTGTAACTGCCATGTCAAGAATCGTGACAAAAGATTATCCACATCTTTTTTTCATAGAGGGGGGCTCTTTGGCGGTTGAAAATGCTTTGAAGGTGGCTTTTGATTGGAAGATGCGTAAAAATCTTGAATCAGAAAAAGAGGTCAATGAAAACCTTCTTGCAATTGCTCATTTAGAAAAATCTTTTCATGGAAGATCAGGATATACATTAAGTTTAACAAACACTGCAGATCCTAGAAAAACAATGTTTTTTCCTAAGTTTGATTGGCCTAGATTACCCTGCCCTGCTAGAACATTCCCAGAAACAGAAGATTCATTAGCCTCCTTGATTAATGAGGAGGAAAATTTTATAAATCAGCTTGATTCTTTTGAGAAAGAGAACCCAAGCCAAATAGCGGCTGTATTGATGGAAACGATCCAGGGAGAAGGTGGAGACAATCATTTTAGAAATGAATTTTTAATGAAGGTTAGGTCTTGGTGTGATTCAAATGATGTTTTACTTATTTTTGATGAGGTTCAGGTTGGAATGGGTATAACTGGCAACTGGTGGGCTTGGCAAGGAACTGATGTCAAACCGGATATTTTTTCTTTTGGTAAAAAATCCCAAGTTTGTGGAATAGCTGCTAGTAGTCGAATTGACGATGTTGATAATTGTTTCAAGGTAAGCAGCAGGATAAATTCAACATGGGGTGGGAATTTAATTGACATGGTTAGAGTTACAAAATATATAGAAATCATTGAGGCTGAAGGCTTGCTTGATAACTGCAGCCAGGTAGGTTCTTTTTTGCTTCAGGGTTTAAAGGATATGGCTAATGATTTTGATGGCTTAGTTAGCAATGTTAGGGGCGCTGGCCTTATGTGTGCTTTCGATTTGCCTAATGAGGAGATTAGAGACAATGTAAGGTCTCTTCTTGTAGAAGAAGGGGTTTTGATATTGGGTTGTGGAGATAGATCTTTAAGATTCAGGCCTGTTTTGGATGTTTCAAAAGATGTTATCACCAAGGCTTTAAGCTTAATAAGAAAGGTTTTAAATAAAGTTTGAAAGCAAAGTTTGATAAATTTTATGTAATTGTTGTTGCTGTTTGTGCTTTGTCGTTTTTCATAATTGACGTTTCTTCTGGAATTTTAAAGCATCCTGAAAATGAAAAAACATTAATTGCTGAAAATCCTATTTCAGATTGTCATCTTGATGATTTTGATTATTCTGATTCGATCTTTTTAAAAGATTTTAAAGAGTGTTTGTCGTTGGTTTACGGATACAAGCTCACCTATTCTGACAAAATTACTTTTTTTCTTGATCAGGGTGTTGGCCTACAGGGAACTCCATCCTTGATAAAGGCTGAATATGGTAAAAGATTTAATGTTTTAAGAGAGTTGAAAAGTGATGAAGGTATTGTGGTTGTTCAGGATGATTTTGAAATATATTTTTTTGATTCTGATGAAAAGTTGAATTTTGCCAATAATCAATTAATGAATTGGGAAAGTTTAAATGCTGTTTTTATACCATTGAAATTTTTTGATTTAGAAAAAAAGGTTCTTCTTCTTGGGTCAAACAAGGATCCTTTGGTTTTGTCTAAAAAAATAAAAGATCTAATTGAAAATTAATTTAGCAATTTTTTCACCAGATCTCAAACCTTTACTTTGAGGGTCTTGTAGTTTATGTATTTTTTTCAAAGCTTTTACAAAAGATAAGTAGCTTCCATCTTCTGAAAGTATTTCGGCTACATACTCATCAGCATGCTCTTCAGCATTTGCAAGTTGGTGATTGTCGTTTGTTTTTAAAGGTATCAATATTGATTTTTTCCCAAGTGCTTTTATTTCTGCGAGAGTGCATGCCCCTGCTCTGCAGATTACAATGTCAGAAGCGCACATCCATTCATCCAAACTATCTGTGAATTTGTTTACTTTGTAGGGGATTTTTTGGCTGTCTAAAGATTTTTTTATTTCTTCTGAACCTGATCCACATTGCCAAAAAATGAAAATTTGAGAAAATGTTTCATTTATCATCTTCAGGGACTCTGTTATCATTTTGTTGATTTTTTGCGAACCTTGACTTCCTCCTGTTACGCATAGCACAAATATATTTTCTTTTATATTGAGTTTTTTTCTGATTTCTTCTTTTTTGAACTGTTTGTATTTCTTGTAAACTGGAACGTTAACCCCTATTGCTTTTTTACCAAAATAGTTTTGAAGTTTCTTTGAACAGAATATCTTGTTTGCGATTCTTTTCAAAATTTTATTTGCCCAGCCAGGCTTGGCATTAGGTTCTATTAATATTATTTTTTTATTCATGATTTTTGCAGCTATCAAGCCTGGGAAGCTTGCATAGCCACCAGTCCCTATGACTACCTCAGGGTTGAAATCTCGAATTGTTTTAAAAGCTTTTGTTAGTGCTAAAAAATGAAAAAATGCACTTTTGAAATTTCTTCCTGATTTTAAATTTTGATTGATGTGTTTTATTTTTTTGTTTTTTAAAACAACGGAATCTATCCTGTCTGTACCTAGCCATAAAAGATCATGATCCACATTTTCTAGAATTGCTAGAGCTGGTGTCACATGGCCTATTGTTCCACCTCCGCAAACAAGAACTTTTGTTTTGATTATTTTATGACCTCGTTTTTCCACACATAAAGAATTGAGCATGCAGATATTGCAGCTTTTATCCAATGGAGGGCATTTAAGGTGTTAAGCCAAGAATTGTGTTCAAGCTGTTCAAAAAGCATGAATAAAAAGAAAATGCCAATAAGGTATTTTTTTGTTTTTTTGGAAATGCTAAATATGTTTTTATTTTTCATTTCGAATTCTTTTCTCAACAGAAGCACTCCAATTGAAACTGAGATTACAGAGGAAATAGGAACTGCAGAAAGTTTGTTTTCAAAATTTCCATAGAAAAAAAATATAAGAAAAGCCACGCAGCTTAAGAATTGTTTCAATTTAATTCCTATCAGTTTTTTATGTATATTTTTAGCATAACAAGCCTTTGTGAGTATTGATTCAGATATTACCAAAGGAAGGGATATTGCTAGTATTTTAAATATCGCAGCAACTTGAGCTGTATCATTATTCGTGAATTTTCCATATTGAAAAAGAAGCTCTGTGAAGAATCTTGATTCAAAGAAAAAATATATTGTCATCGGGATTGCCAATATAAAACCTATCCTTAATGCTTTTTCTAGTTCTCTTGAAAAATTTGATTTTGAAATTATTGAAAGTTCTGGAAGTGAAGCTTGCGCAATGCATACACCAATAAGGGAATTTGGAACCTGTATCAATCTTGTTGAATAGTACAGCCATGATATAGACCCTGATCCCAATAAGGTTGCATAATATCGTGTTGCAATCAAAGTTAAGCTTGGGAAAATCCCCACGCCAACACCTTCAAGGTATTTTTTATCAAATTGTTGTTGATATTTATTGTTCCAATTTATCTTAGGCCATCTTTTGCCAAGGCTAAATGCATAAAATTGAAAAATAACACCTATCCACGCACCCCATCCTGCCCCCCATGTTAATGTTTCAATAGGGTCTTTTTTTAAAAAAAGAACACATGCAATTATTGATAAATTTAATATTATTGGGGTTAATGATGCAGCCAGCATTCTTCCCTGGCTTCTCAAGACACAGCTGGCCCATATACTGATTACTGCACCAGAAACATATCCTAAAAGTCCTTTTATAAGGCTTGAAAACATTTCAAGTTCAATATCTGACGGCTTGTAGGCAGTCAAAAAGGTTGCAATATTTTTAGAGAAGAGAGAAAGTATCAGAAGTGTTGGGATTAGCATGAATACAATTTTTGCTAAAAGTGAGCCGCTTGCAGATTGGTGTTTTTCTTTGTCGTTAGCAATTTTTGACATGACTGGAATTGATATTGATTCCAACGGAGTTTCCACTAAAGCTGTTTTTAATGAAGTTAATATTTGAAAACTTAACGCCCAGGCGTCCATTACCGAATCACTTCCAAGCTTCAAGGCTAAAAGAAGATCCCTTGCGTATCCTGTTGCTTTGCTAAATGATATTCCTAAAAAATTTTTAAAGGTTCTTGTTTCTAATTTTTTTTTCAAGCTAGTCCCTTCGTAAAGCAACAATTGGGTCCAGCTTGGAAGCTTGATTTGCAGGGATTAAGCCAAATACTAGACCTATAGCCATTGAAACTGATGCTGATATGATGAAAACTTGAACATTGAATATTGGCTCTCCTGGAAAGTCAGGTATTCGGCCTATACCACTTATTGCACCATAGCCAAGAAGCATTCCTAGAAGACCACCCATGAAAGCTAGAGATATTGATTCAATCAAGAATTGAATTTGTATATCCCTATTTAGCGCACCTAGAGCTTTTCTGAGTCCGATTTCACTTGTTCTTTCAGCTACAGTGACCAACATTATGTTCATGATTCCAATACCACCTATCAGTAATGATATGCTTCCAATTGCAAGAAGAAACATATTGAATCCATTTATGAAGCCACTGACGGTAGTGACTATTTCTCCTGAGTTGAATATTCCAAAATCATTTCCTTCAGAAAATTTGATATTATGTCTTTTTCTTAACAATTCCGTGATTTCTTGTTCTGTAAGAGATATGTCTTTTAATGATTTAGCTTCTACATTTATTGTGCTTACACCCTTTCCTCCTGAAAAAAATGATTTTGCTGTTGTAATTGGTATTAAGGATATTTCATCAGCACTTGAGAAACCATCATCACCTCTACCTCCTCCTTCTTTTGCGCTAAGAACACCGATGACTTCAAAAGACACACCTCCAAGGATGATTTTTTCACCTATTGGATCCTGTCCAGGCAGTAATTTTTTCCATAATCCAGGACCTATAACAGTGACTCTCTTTTTACCTTCGATATCTAATGGTGATAAAAATCTGCCTTTGTCTATTTCATAAGATCTTACTGATGAATATGCTGGCGTTACCCCTCTCACATCAACGTTTAAGTTTCTATTACCTACCCTTGCAATTTCTCGAGCGCCAACTTCAGGTGCTGCAAAATTTACATGAGGAAGTTTTTCTATTTCTTCAGCATCTTCTATAGTTAAGGGTTGTACTTTTTTTCTAGTTTCAATCGAACTGTCGTAATCCCTTCCAGGCCATACAACTAAAAGATTAGTTCCGAGTCCAGCCATGCTGTCTTCAAAGTTTTTTTTAAAACCTTCACCTACACCTGTAACTATAACAACAGAGGCAACACCAAAGGTGATACCTATTAATGTAAGAATAGACCTAAGTGGTTTTGAGAAAATTGCCCGCATTGCAAATTTTAAATTTTCAACAATCATTCAACAATATTTCCATCTAAAATTTTTATTGTTTTGTCGGTTCTTTTTGAGATGTCGGGATCATGAGTAACAAGGATAACAGTAATGCCTCTTTGTTTTTGCTCTTCCAATATTTTCAATATCTCTTCGCCTGTCTTGCTGTCAAGGTTTCCTGTCGGTTCGTCAGCAAGTATGATCTCTGGATCATTAACTAAAGATCTTGCTATCGCAACTCTCTGCATTTGCCCACCAGACAATTCATTGCTCTTGTGGTTTGCCCATCTTTTAAGTCCTACTAATTCTAAATATTTCATTGCTCTTTCTTTTTTCTGTTTATTATTTTTTCTTGAATATGCAAGAGGTAATGCAACGTTTTCCCATGCTGTAGTTCCTTGAAGTAGATGAAAGCTTTGAAACACAAAGCCAATTTTTTTATTTCTCAAGATAGCTAATTTATTACTATTGTGCTTGCTTATGTTTTCCCCGTCTAAAAGATAGTTTCCTCTTGTTGGCTTGTCCAAAAGGCCTATTATGTGCATTAAGGTGCTTTTTCCAGAGCCTGAAGGCCCTATGATCGAAAGGCTTTCGCCTTTTTCTATTTTTAAATCAACCCCCCTTAGAGCTTCAAAGGATATTTTTCCTGTTTTGTAAGTTTTTGATATTTCCTTAAGTTCAATTAGGGACATTGTTTTTAGCGTCCAGGTCTTCCGCTTCTTCTTCCTGATCCAATCATTTTCATTTCCAAATCTGCAGGAGGCCTGTTAACAACTTCATCACCAACTGACAAGCCAGATAAAATTTCAACATTTTCATCACCAACTTTTCCTACAGTAATAGATATTCTTTCAGGGGTGCCTTCTTCGTTATATTTCCAAACAAAGGTTTTAGCCCCTTCAAATATTAATGCAGTATCTGGAAGCCCGATTGCTTCAAGCGATGAGACTATAAATCTTGCTTCTCCAGTCATTTTGGGAAGAAGTTTTTTTTCTGAATTATCTATTCTGACTTCTATCTCG
>Ga0208261_1000633_pt1 | contig 13512 bp, 12 predicted proteins | sample Knorr_S7_td_DCM__FD_185595 | JGI IMG/M metagenome (GOLD analysis project Ga0208261, IMG submission 185595) | Marine microbial communities from Southern Atlantic Ocean transect - Knorr_S7_td_DCM_ad_131m_LV_B (SPAdes) (version 3) | ecosystem: Environmental > Aquatic > Marine > Oceanic | place...
CTTTTGATAGATACTCCAAATTTACTTGATGACAAATGCCTGTGCCCGGAGGCACTATTCTAAAATTATTAAAAGCTTGTTGTCCCCATTTTAAAAAAGAATATCTTTCACCATTTCTTTTAAATTCCATATCTACATTTTTTTCAAATGAGTCAGATTTGGCAGATTGATCTACCTGAACTGAATGATCTATAACCAGATCAACGGAAGAAAGAGGATTAATGGTATTTGGATCTTTATTTTTTTCTTTAACAGCTTCACGCATTGCTGCTAAGTCTGCAACCGCTGGTATGCCAGTATAATCTTGTAACAAAACTCTTGCTGGCCTATAAGCAATTTCTGTTGAGGACTTTTTTTCCTTAAGCCAGTTTTTTACTGCTTCTATTTGATCTTTAGTTACTGATAAATCATCCTCATACCTAAGTAAATTTTCTAAAAGAACTTTTAATGATTTTGGCAATTTTGAAATATCTTTTAATCCATTTTTTTCAGCTTCAACTAAGGAGTAATACTTATAATTTTTTCCATTTATAATTAGAGATTTTAAAGCTTTATAAGAATTTTTGTTTCCTGGTTTCATAAATTTACATTTTATAGTTTATTTCGGCTAAATTATGAATCAAAATTATAGATAAAATGTTGCTATACAAGCCAATAACAGAGACGACATAACATAATTAAATATCTTAATAAATTTCTCATTTGTCGCAAATCTTCTAAAAAATTTACCAACAAAAGTCCAAAAAGTGATGCTTATTAAAGCACACAAGAAAGAAACAAGAATGACCCAGAATGAATAATTCATAAAATTACTTCCACTCTCCACGTAAGTAGAAACAATAATAATCCCTACAATTACTCCTTTGGGATTTAGAAATTGGAAAAAAAATGTTTCTATAAATTTGACTGGACTCTCTTTTTTATTCTCTTTTATATTTTTTGAAAATGCTATTTTATATGCTAGATAAATTAAAAAAATAGATCCAGAAATTTTTAATATTTCCTGAATTAATGGATAAAGTTTAAAAATATTAATTAAACCAAAATTTAATACGCACACCATTGTGGTAAATCCAAAAATCACACCCAACATATGTGGAAAAGTTTTTATTACTCCAAAATTAAAACCTGAATAAGATGCTACTATATTATTAGGACCTGGTGAGCAACTTGTGCCAAGCATAAATAATGATAGTGACAAAAGCTCTGGATGCATAAAGTTAAGCTATTGGCAATCCGTTTTTTGCCTTTTGGGATGGGTGTAATAAGGTTACTTTACCTTCTTTGTCTATCGATCCAAGTATCAAAACTTGTGACAATACTCCAGCAATATTTTTTTCAGGAAAATTACACACACCTATCACCTGTTTTCCCTTTAAATTTTCCTCATTATAGTAATGAGTAATCTGTGCTGAGGATTGTTTAATGCCAATTTCATCGCCAAAATCAACTTCGACTACTAATGAAGGCTTTCTTGCTTTTTCGTTTTTTTTTACTGAGATTACTGTTCCTAGACGTATATCTACTTTGTCAAATGTTTCGTAGGTTATTTGTTCTTTCATAAAATTAATATATAATTAAAAATACATATGAGTACAGAAAATAATTCAAAGTATCTTTATGAAAATGCAATTAAAATCTTATCAGATTTAATTTCATTTAGAACTGTTTCCGGTGAAAACAATGAAAAATTAATTGACTACTGCGAAAATATTCTAAAAGCTTTGGGTGCCTCATCTTTTAGAACTTTTGATGATGAAAAAAAAAGATTTAATTTATTTTCCACGCTTAAAGCAAAGAAAGTTAATGGAAAAAAACCAATTATACTCTCAGGCCATACTGATGTAGTTCCAGTTTCAAAAAGTTGGTCAACAGATCCCTTTAAAGCAACTATTAAGGAAGATAAATTATATGGAAGAGGCTCATGTGATATGAAAGGTTTTATTGCTTGCTCTCTCGCTTATGCGCCGATATTTTCCAAAGCTAACTTAGATAGAGATATTCATTTTGCATTTACTTTTGATGAAGAAACTGCTTGCCAAGGAGCTCCTTTATTAATTGAAGAATTAAAAAAAAGAAATATTAAAAATGGAATATGTATTGTTGGAGAGCCAACAAATATGAAAATTATTGATGCTCATAAAGGTTGCTATGAATACACTACACATTTTCAAGGTTTGGCAGGGCATGGGTCCGCTCCTGATAAAGGAGTTAATGCAGTTGAGTATGCAGTTAAATTTGTTAATAAATTATTAGAATTGAGAGAAACGTTAAAATCTAAAGCCCCAAAAGATTCTATTTTTGATCCTCCATATACAACTTTGCAAATTGGAGGAATGGAAGGTGGAATTGCTAGAAATGTGATTGCAGATAAATGCAAAGTAGATTGGGAGCTGAGACCAGTAGTAAAAGAAGATGGTATCTTTGTAAATAAAGAAATAGATAAATTTGTTAACGAAAAACTACTTCCTGATATGAAAAAAATTTACCCTTCCTCATCTATTAAAAAAGAAGTTATTGGAGAAATAATTGGATTTTATAGAAACAAAAAATCTGATGCATGTGAACTCATATCTAATATTACTGGTGATAATTCAAGAAACGTTGTCTCTTTTGGAACTGAAGCTGGGTTATTTCAAGAAATAGGTATAAGCACAGTCGTTTGTGGACCTGGGTCTATAGAGCAAGCTCACAAAGTTGATGAATTTATAGAGCTAAGTCAGATCAAAAAATGTTTAGAATTATTAGAAGGAATCAAAAATAAATCTATTTTAAACTAATAATAATTTGTTAAGAGAATAAATTTAATTTATAATTTTGTATGCCCAAAAAATATCCAAGAAATATGGTTGGTTATGGATCAAAAGATCCAAAAATAATATGGCCTAACAAAGCAAAATTAGCACTTCAAATTGTTTTAAATTATGAAGAAGGAGCAGAAAATAACATTCTTCATGGTGATGCACACTCAGAAACTTTTTTATCGGAAATAATTGGCGCCAAGCCAATAAAAGGAAGACACATTAATATGGAATCTTTCTATGAGTATGGATCTAGAAGAGGTTTTTGGAGATTACATAAAATATTTCAGGAGAAAAAAATACCCATAACTATATTTGGTGTTGCAATGGCTCTTGAAAGAAACCCAGATATTTGTGAAATAATTAAAAAATCAAATTATGAGATTGCTTGCCACGGTTGGAGATGGATTGATTATCAAAATATAAAAAAATCTACAGAAAAAAAACATATGAAAAAAGCAATTAAAACAATGAAAAAAATTTTTGGTAGCCGCCCACTAGGATGGTACACGGGAAGATGCAGTCCAAATACGCGTGATTTAGTTTTTGATGATGGTGGTTTTTTGTATGATAGCGACTCTTATAGTGATGATTTGCCTTACTGGGAATTTAAAAAAAATAAAAAACAACTTATTATCCCGTATACATTAGACAACAATGATATGAGATTTGCTACAAATCAAGGATTTAACAGTGGAGATCAATTTTATACATACTTGAAAGATAGTTTTGACTCTCTTTATGAAGAAGGAAAAACTAACCCAAAAATGATGTCTGTTGGATTACATTGTAGATTAATTGGAAGACCTGGAAGAATTCAATCTTTAAAAAAGTTTCTAGATTATGTTTTAAAATTTAATGACGTGTGGATTTGTAAAAGGATTGATATCGCAAAACATTGGATTAAAAATTATTCAAATATATAGTTGTTATGAAAAAAAAAAATATTATTTACCAAAATGGTTTAATCGACTTAGCACAAGCAAGACTTGGTTCTAAAATTGTTTATAAAACTGATGAGTTTTTTGCACCTGCTAAAAGAATTATTAATCCCTGGCCACCGGTATTCAAAGAAGGTGTATTCGATAAACACGGCAAATGGATGGATGGATGGGAAACAAGAAGAAAAAGATCAAAAGGTCACGACTTTTTAATTTTAAAACTTGGAAAGCCAGGTATAATTAAAAAAGTTGATGTAGATACTTCCTACTTCTCAGGAAATCACCCTGATAAAGTTTCTCTACAAGCTTGTTTTAGTAATAAAATAATTCCTCATAAAAAAACAAAATGGATTACAATAATTAAAAAAAGTCCAACAAAAGCTAATTCTCATCATTTTTTTAATGTAAAAAATAAAAATTTTTTCACACATATAAAGTTAAATATTTTTCCTGATGGGGGTGTTGCAAGAATACGTATATATGGATTAATGAAAATTAAAAAAAAATTTGGAAAAAAAATTCATAACTTAACTTCTGTTACAAATGGAGCAATACCAATTGCTTGTAACAATGAACATTTTGGAAGAGCAGAGAATATTCTTGCACCGGGAGTTGGTAAAAATATGGGAGATGGCTGGGAAACAAGAAGAAGTAGAGGTAAAAATTTTGATTGGATTATAATTAAATGTGCTGCCCCAGGAAAAATTAAAAAGATTCAAATTGACACCCACCATTTCAAAGGAAACTATCCTGACAAATGTTCTATTCAAGCAGCAAATATAAATAAAAAAATTTCTGGAAAAAATATTGTTAAAAATTCTAAAAACTGGAATTTAATTCTAAATAAATCTAAACTTTATGCTCACAAAAAACATAACTTTATAAATAAAATAATGAAAAATAGAAAAGTAAACTATATAAGAATTAATATTTTCCCAGATGGGGGAATATCAAGAATAAGAGCATTTGGAAAAGTGGAATGATAGAAAAAATTATAATACCAAAGAAAATTACAAAACAGAATTTTTCTTCTTATGGAGATATAATATCAACTGAAGATACAACTCCAATCGATATAAATGCTGGATATGCTAAACGTTATGATGATCTTGCAAATATTAATACTTCTAAGGACAATGGGGTATCAATTGTCAGTATATTCTCAGCAATCAAACGAACATTCCCAATGAAGATAGATATGATGGAAAAACATCCTTTAGGAAGTCAAGCTTTTATACCAATGAAAGAAACTGTTTTTTTAGCATTTGTAGCACCTTGTGGAGATAAGCCTGATTTAGACAAACTTGAATCATTTATTATACCAAAAGGAATTGGTATTAATTATAATCCTGGAATATGGCATTTTCCTTTGATTTCTACTGAGGATATGAATTTTTTAGTAGTAGACAGAAAAGGATCTGGAAATAATTTAATAATAGAAAACTTAGAAGATAAAAAAATTATTTTAAAATATTAAACCCGTCGTAAATAAATACGACGAGTTTAATTTTAAGTTTAAATTATTATTTTCTGTTAGAAATTGCTAAGTGAATAACAGCACCTAAAGCGGCACCAATTATCCATGCATATCCTCCTCCGCCACCTAAGTTAGCGAAGAAATCACTTAAACCACCTGGCAAAATATTTGGCCAAACTGTACCAACAGCAACGTAGCCTGATACTACCCAAGCTAGCATTCCCTTTTGGTTAAATCCACCATTGTAATAATATTTACCATTCGGTTTATCTGAAAATAGATCATTAACACTAAGTTTTTCATTTTTAATTACATAGTAATCAACGATCATAATACCAAATACTGGTGCAAGAATTGCTCCTAATGTATTTACAAATGGAAATATACCCATCTGTGTAATCATAGAAACCCATAATCCACCAATAACAAATCCACAAATTGCTGTTATTAGTCCACCGGTTCTGAAATTTATTTTACTTGGCATCAAGTTAGCTAAGTCATACGCAGGAGGTATAAAGTTAGCTACCATATTAATACCAACAGTGGCTGCAAAAAATGCAAAAGCTGCAACAACTGTCAAAAGCATGTTGTCAACTTTAGCAACCATATCCGTAGGTTGAGCAACGTACTCGCCGAAAACGGCAATAGTTCCACCTGTGATCATTAAAGTAATAAAAGAGAAGAAAACTACATTCCCAACTAATCCCCATAAGTTTCCTTTTCTCATTTCTTTGTCATTTTTAACAAATCTAGCAAAGTCACCAAAATTAATTACCACTGCAGCAAAATAACCAACCATAATTGAAAATACTGCAAGAAAAGCACCGAATGATCCTAGTCCTTCAAAACCACCTGTACGTGCTCCCCCAGAAAATATATTTCCAACTTCAGATAGTAGATTTCCTCCAGCTTCAAACCAAATTGATAACATTAAAAGAATCATAACTACATAAACTGCTGGTCCTGCAAAATTTAAAAACTTTCTTATTAGATCAATACCTTGCCAAAAGAGCCATATCTGAAAACCTGAAACAAATATAAAAGAAATCCACATTATATTAGTCATTCCTAAAAAGTTTCCTGTTCCTGTATTTCCAGTTATTGCTGAAATTAGCAAAGCTACAGCTGTAGATGCTGCATAAGTTTGCGCTCCATACCAAAACATTGCAACAATACCTCTTGCCATTGCAGGAAAGTTTGCGCCAAATACGCCCATACTAACTCTTGCAAAAACTGGATATGGAATTCCATGTTGAACACTTGGTTTACCTGATAAGTTAACTAGCCACATAATAAAAAAACCAGCTGCAATTAATGCAAGAAAAACTGCCCAGCCATTTAATCCTGAAGCTATAAATAGTGATGCTGCTAATGTATATCCAAATAAACTTTGAACATCATTTGCCCACACGTTAAAGATTTCAAACCAACCCCATTTCTTTTGCGATTTTTGAGTTGGAGCCAAATCTTTGTTGTATAATTTAGAAGATTTACTCATATCTCTCCCTCCTTCTTTAATTAACTTTAACGGTAGTTTTTTTTTCAGTATTGTAAAGAATGTTTTTTAAGTTCTCTAGTTGATACTATTTTAAAGGAAAATTTAACCCAAAATGTACATAAAACACAAACGCCGATTTTTTAATTCCATCCACCAACAGTTTTTAGTTCCAAAAATTCTATAAGGCCCTCTGTCCCAGCTTCTCTTCCAATTCCAGAATGTTTGTATCCTCCAAAAGGAGAGGCTACTGCTATACCAACTCCATTTACATCTACCATCCCTGATCTAAGCTTTCTTGCAACTCTTTTAATTTTCTCTTTGTCTTGAGTTTGAATATAATTTGTTAAACCATAAGGAGTGTCATTTGCTATTGAAATAGCTTCATCTTCATTTTCAAAAGGAATTATTGAAAGAACTGGTCCAAAAATTTCAGTTCTTGCAATTTCCATTTGATTATTTACATCTGCAAAAACTGTTGGTTTTACATAGTATCCTTTTTCCAAGCCTTTTGGTTTTCCTGTTCCACCAGCAACTAGTTTTGCGCCTTCATCTATTCCTTTTTGAATTAATGTTTGAATTTTATTAAATTGTGTTTCCGAAACTACTGGTCCTATGTGATCACCGTCCTTGTCGGGTGAGTCTACTTTAGTATTATTCGCTAACTCTTTTACTTTTTCAACAGTTTCATTGTAAATTGATTTTTCAACAAGCATTCTTGTTGGGGCATTGCAGGATTGGCCTGAATTTCTAAAACATCTTAAAACACCTCTAGATACTGCTTCTGAATCTGCATCTTTAAAAATTATATTTGCTCCCTTACCACCTAATTCTAAACTTATTCTTTTAAAATCTTTTGCGGCATTTTGAGAAATTAACGCACCTGCTCTTGTTGATCCTGTGAATGAAATCATGTCGATATCAGGATGACTTGTTAATGCATCGCCAGTTACCGCGCCATCGCCATTTACTAAATTAAAAACTCCAGATGGAAATTTAGCCTCATCAATCATTTCTGCGAGTAACATTGATGATAATGGTGCTATCTCAGATGGTTTTAACACAACTGTACATGCTGATGCTAGTGCAGGAATTACTTTTAAATTAACTTGGTTTATTGGCCAGTTCCAAGGAGTGATTAAAGCACAAACACCTTTTGGCTCATATAATAACTTTTGGTTATTTTTTTCATCTCCTAAATCTTTTTCGAAATTAAAATCTTTTAATATATTTTTAAAAGATTTAATATGACTTGCTCCCGTTGCAGCTTGCATTTCTGTTGAAAATTTCATCGGTGCTCCCATTTCTACAGAAATAAGTTTTGCCATTTCAGCCCATCTTTTTTTATAAATTACATACAACTTTTCTAATAATTCTAATCTTTCTTCTTTTTTTGTAAAAGCCCAGGTTTCAAAAGCCTTTTTTGCTGCACTAACTGCTTTATCAACATCTTTTTTGTTACCTAAAGATATTTCTGCGCAAGGTTCTTCATTTGATGGATCAATAACTTTATAAGTTTTAAGTTCTGATGGGGAAATCCATTTACCATCGATATAAAATTTTTTTTTATCTAACATTTCGCGAATTTAACCTAAAGTTTTTTATTTGCAAATAAATTTGTTAATTCATAAACTATTGTAGCTGCAGCTAAAGATGTAAGCTCAGCATGGTCATAAGCAGGCGCAACCTCAACTACGTCTGCAGAAATTAAATTCATACCAGATAAACCTCTTAATACATTTACTATTTCTCTTGTTGTCATGCCTGCTATTTCAGGTGTGCCAGTTCCAGGTGCGTGTGCAGGATCTAAAACATCAATATCAATTGATAAATATAATGGATTATTACCTACTCTTTTTTTTATTCTTTCAACTATTTTATCAATACCTTCGGTTTGAAATTCATCACAATGAATTATTTTAAAACCAAAACTTGCATCATTTTTTAAATCTTCCCTACTATAAAGTGGGCCTCTAATTCCAACATGCATTGAAGCATCATCTAAAAAAAGGTTTTCTTCTCTTGCTCTTCTAAATGGTGTTCCGTGTGTATACGGTGCTCCGAAATAAGTATCCCATGTATCTAAATGAGCATCAAAATGCACCAGTGCTACTGGTCCTTTATTAACTTTGTTTATTGATCTTAATAATGGAAAAGCAATAGTATGATCTCCTCCTAAGCTAATTATTCCGCCCACCTTTTCTAACAATTCTGTTGCACCTTTTTCAATTTGTTTAATTGCTTCATCAATATTAAATGGATTGCAGGCAATATCTCCGGCATCTGCAACTTGTTGTACTTTGAATGGTTCAGCATCATAATTTGGATGATAATTTGTTCTTAGATGTCTTGATGCTTGTCTAATACTTTGTGGCCCGAATCTAGCTCCAGGTCTATAACTAGTTCCAGCATCAAAAGGAATCCCAACTATAGCAACGTCACAACTTTCAACATCTCTTAACTCTGGCAATCTTGCAAAAGTATTAGGTCCGGCATACCTGGGTACTTTTGTCCCCATAACCGGTTGAATAGGATTTTTGTTTCTCTCTTTTTTCATTTATATTTACCTATGAAATTTTTTAAAGTTATTTTATTTATTCTTTTATTTATTTCACCTTCTAATGCTAACACAATATACAATTTAATCAAAATACCAAACCTAGAAATTTATAAAAATAAATCATCAAATAACGTTAAATATTTAAAAGCTGTAAAACCATTTCAGGTAGGAATAAGAAACGATAATGTAACTTGCTTTAACTCCCAAGATAAAACTATAAATGAAAATTTTAATTTAATAGAGAAAAATTTGAATAGTTATACTTCTTATTTTTTAGAAAAAATTAATTTAAAATATATAGTTCTTTGTGAAAATCTTACAGTTTCAGAAATTAGCTCTGCTGGAGTACCTAATCATAAAATGAGAACTTTGATTATAGATCTAAAATTTAATAAAAATTATTTTGAAAGAATAATTCATCATGAAATATTTCATTTGATCTACGATACTCACAGAAATTTATTTAAGGATGATGAATGGAGAAAAATAAACAAAAAAAATTTTAAATATGCTTCATGTTCAACTTGTTCTGATAAATTAAATTTATCTCTTTTAAATAATACAGAAGGTTTTTTAACAGAATATTCAATGACAACTCCGTCTGAAGATATGGCTGAAGTATTTTCATTTTTAATTGCGAAAAAAAAAATAATTAAAAATAAAGCTTTAAATGATCTAATTTTAAATAAAAAAATTTCTTATATAAAAAAAAATATATTAGAAATTGATAAAAATTTTAAATTTTAAAGATGATTAAAAAAATAAAACAAACAAAATTTGAAAAAATTTTGATTATATTTACACTAATTTTAGGAATAGTTAGTTTTGGTTCTTTTGTGCTAATTAAAAATAAATGTTTGTTTGTAAAAAAATATAACCCAGAAAAATTAAAGTTTAAACATCCTGAAAATATTGCTGTGCTTAGTGCGCCATGCGGAAATGTAATTATAGAACTATACCCAAATTTATCAAAAAATTCTGTTGAAAGGTTCAAGATGTTAATTAAATCTGGACAATATAATAATGTTTCATTCCACCGTGTTATAAAAAATGTTTTAGTTCAAGCTGGTGATTTAAAATTTGGCAAAAAAAATAATTTGAACTATGCATACATAGGAACTGGGAAGTCTGGTTTTGGAACTATAAAGTCAGAACTAAGTGAAGATTTTGAGTTTAAAAAAGGAAGTGTTGCTTTAGCTAGAACAGATAAAAAAAATACTGAAGATAGCCAATTCTTTATATTACTTAGAGATGCACCATTATTTCAGGGGGAATATACACCTGTTGGAAAAGTTATTTACGGTTTAGAAGTTCTAAAAAAAATTAAATATGCAGAAAAAACTGAATACGTATTAAGACCTGATTTTATTAATACATTTAATATGTTAGTTAATTAATGGTTTACCAGTTGCAAGTGTATGCTTGATTCTATCTTGTGTTTTTTTCATTTCGATAAGTTTCATAAATGAATCTAATTCCAATTTATATAAATCATCCTCACTCAAAGTTTTATTTATTGTTGTATCCCCTCCACTTAAAACATTAGCTAATTCTTTGCCTACTGTCATACCATGATCTAAAATAATTTTTTCATTATATAATTTTTCTAAAACTTTTATCATTTTTTCTTTAAGAGGTTTTCCAGACAAATTAAATGTACTTTCTTTTGGAGGAGTAAATTCTTTATTTTCTTCAATTAACTTTCTTGAGACTTCAAACAAACTATTTCTATTCATCACTTTTTTGTCTTCTGGCTTTATAAATTTTAGCGGCTCAGCTTCAACTGTTGAAGTCGCAGTTTTTGCATAACCAATAATATTAAATACTTGTAAGGGGGCATAGTCAGGATCTTCTTTAGCCTCTTTTGTTTGTGACCATCTCCATAAAACTTCCTTACATCCTCCGCCCGCTGGAACTAAACCAACTCCCGTTTCAACTAATCCCATTACAATATTTGTGTGGGATACTACAAAATTAGATTGAATAGCAACTTCTTCTCCTCCACCTAAAACTAAACCTGATGGTGCAGATATTACAGGATGATCAGAATATTTTAAATGTTTACATGTTTCTTGAAAATATTTTATAAATTTTTCAATAGATTTAAAATCACCTCTATCTGCAAAGTTCATTGTATAAGTTAAATTTACTCCTGCAGAAAATTGCATACTTTCATTTATAATTATCAAAGGCTTGTCAGTTGCATTTTTCAAAGCATCCATTGAGTCATAATCTAAAGCACAGGCTTTAGTCGTAAATTCAACGATATTAAAATTTTTAAATCTATATATTTCAGCTGAATTATTTTTATCGACTTTAATTGCTTTTGGTTTAATTTTTCCTAATGTTTCAATATCTGTATATAGTTGTCTTTCTCCATAAAAATTTTCATTTTTAGTTTTTGATAAGTTTTCTAAAAAACTATTATTTTCAAAGCTCTTGATATTATTAAAATAGTTTTTAACACCGATTGACTTCAGCATTTCAAATGGACCCATAGCCCAGTTAAAACCAAGTCGCATAGCTTCATCAATATCATTAAATTTATCTGTAATACTTGGAACTAATGAAGATGCATAATTTATTATTTTTGAAATTACTGACCATGCGTATTCACCATATTTATCTTTTCTGTCAATTAGTGCTTTTAAATTAACAGTATCTATACCAAGATCAATTTTTTTTGTAGGTGAATACTCTCCTGTTGCAAGATTAATTGCTTCTAATATTTTTTGATTATTTTGTTTGTTAATTCTATAAAACCCACCTTTACCTTTTCTACCAGTGTAACCATTTTCAATTAATTTTGTAATTAATGGAATTTCTTTAGCTACTTCTTGAAAAGGATCGTTTTTTGGAAGTTCTTTTACAAAACTTTTTAATACATCGGCCATTAAGTCTATGCCAATCAAATCATAAAGGCCGAATACGCCTGTTTTTGGAATGCCCATGGGTCTACCAAAAACTGCATCTGCTTCCTCTATAGATAATTTCATTTTAAAAGCTTCAGTCATAGCTATTTGCATAGCAAAAACTCCTACTCTGTTTCCTAAAAAACCTGGGGTATCGTTACAAACTATTGCTCCTTTGCCTAATTCTTTTTCACAAAATTTTTTTAAAGAATTAATTTTACCAAGATCGTTATTTTCATTTTTTACAATTTCTAATAAACCCATATAACGCACAGGGTTAAAGAAGTGAGTAATACAAAAATCTTTTTTCTCCTCATTTGTTAGTTTTTCAGACAAAACTTTAATTGGTATTGAAGATGTATTTGATGAAACAATTGCACCTTCTTTTCTTGATTTAAAGATTTTTTCATAGATTGTGTGCTTAATATCTATTCTTTCAACAACAGCTTCGACAATCCAATCGGCATCTTTTACTAAATCAAAATCTTCGTTAATGTTTCCAACTTTAATATTATTTATTTTAGTTTTATCAATTAATAATGGTGGTCTGGATTTATAAATTTTTTCTCTTGCTTTTTCACTAATTTCTGTTGTTAGATCTAATAACGTCACTGGAACATTAGCATTGCATAAATGAGCAGCAATACCACTTCCCATTGTTCCTGATCCTATTATTACAACTTTTTTAATTTCCATATTTTTTGAAACTTAGTAAAAGATTATCTATTAATACCTCTTATTCTCTCAGATCTTCTTCTCAGAAGTTCTGCGGTAACAAGTATTAAGGTTGATAGTACAATCAAGCAAGTAGCGACAGCAAGTATAGTTGGGCTAAGTTGTTCTCTTAAACCCGTCCACATTTGTATAGGTATAGTAGTGTTATCTAATCCAGCCAAGAATAAAACAACTACAACTTCATCAAATGAAGTTACAAATGCAAATAGTCCTCCAGAAATTACTCCTGGTAAAATTAAAGGTAATGTTATTTTCATAAAAGTATTTACTGGGTCACTTCCTAAACTAGATGCGGCTCTAGTAACGCTATGATCAAAACCTGATAACGTAGCTGTAACAGTAATCACTACAAATGGAGTCCCTAAAACAATATGAGCCAAAACAATACCTGTATGTGTAGCTGCTAAACCAACTTTGGCCATAAAAAAGAAAATTGCAACACCTGAGATAATTAATGGAACAATCATAGGTGAAATTAAAGTTGCCATTATTATTCCTTTGTAAGGCATATGTCTGCTGCTTAATCCTAACGCAGCAACTGTTCCAAGAAGAACAGATCCTAATGTTGCAAAAATTGCAATAATAAAACTA
>Ga0208261_1000634_pt1 | contig 13506 bp, 10 predicted proteins | sample Knorr_S7_td_DCM__FD_185595 | JGI IMG/M metagenome (GOLD analysis project Ga0208261, IMG submission 185595) | Marine microbial communities from Southern Atlantic Ocean transect - Knorr_S7_td_DCM_ad_131m_LV_B (SPAdes) (version 3) | ecosystem: Environmental > Aquatic > Marine > Oceanic | place...
TTATACGGCATTGGAAACTTTTAAAGCAGACATTGCTGTAAAGGATGAAAAAATAACCGCAATCGGGCAAAACCTAGGTAAAGCAAAAAGAGTAATAAATGCTGATGGAATGCTGGTTTTGCCTGGTGGGATCGATGCTCACTGTCATATTGAGCAGGAATCTTCAAACCGGATAATGACCGCTGACGATTTTTACTCGGGAAGTGTTTCAGCTGCATTTGGGGGAAATACTTCTTTCTTACCATTTGCAGCACAGCACCGAGGACAAAGCCTTCGGGAAGTTGTTGGCACCGCACGTGATAGAGCTCACTCAAAATCAGTGATCGACTATGGCCTTCATCTAATCATTTCTGACCCCTCGGAAAAAGTTCTTGAGAAAGAACTTCCTTCCCTGATAAAGGAAGGTTACACTTCTTTCAAGGTGTACATGACTTATGAGATGTTGAAGATTAATGATAGGGATATTCTTGATATCCTAGCACTAGCCCGCAAGAGCGGAGCGATGACAATGGTTCACGCAGAAAACAATGATGTAATTACATGGATCACAGAACGCCTTTTAAAAAGAGGCTACAACTCCCCAAAATTCCATGCAGCAAGTCACAATCCGATTGCGGAAAGTGAAGCTTCACGGCGAGCGATTGACCTCGCTCGTCTGGTCGATGCTCCATTGCTGATCGTACACGTTTCGGAACCTGAAGCCGCCCGTGCCATCCTGGAAGCACGAAACAATGGTTTGCCTATCTATGGTGAAACATGCCCGCAGTACCTTTTTCTTACTGCCGAAGATCTAGATAAAAACGGAATGGAAGGTGCAAAATATTGTTGTTCCCCGCCTCCCAGAGACAAGGAGTCACAGGAAGCAATTTGGCTTGGTTTAAAGAACGGGACATTCCAAGTATTTTCCTCAGATCACGCACCATATCGTTATGATGAAAGCGGCAAGTTCCACTCAGGAGCAAACCCCACCTTTAAGAAAATCGCAAACGGTGTCCCAGGCATTGAAACAAGATTACCTCTTTTGTTCTCTGAGGGAGTCCTGAAGGGTAGGATTACCTTGAACGAATTTGTAGCTCTTACCTCTACCAATGCATCCAAAATATACGGACTGTATCCTCGCAAGGGTTCACTCACAATCGGAAGTGACGCAGACATTACAATTTGGGATCCAAAATGGAAGAGGACCATAACTCAAAACATTCTACACGACAATATGGACTACACTCCGTATGAGGGTATGGAAGTTACGGGTTGGCCAAGGACCGTTATCATTCGTGGCCGGGTTGCTGTTGAAGATGAAGAGCTGAAATTGGACCGTGGTGCAGGAAAATTCCTGAAACGCACTCCAGCTCAACCTAGGTTAAAAACGCTTCATTCTTCTCCTCTGAGTCCTTCAAAAAATTTTGGTGCAAATTTAATTTAAAGGGCCCTAAACATGCCGATTAAAAGACAGCAAATTATGGTTATTAACCCCAACTCAAACAACAACGTCACAGATGCAATGGCTAAAGAGTTAAAGTCATTCAATTTTTCGGATGGTCCTGAAATAATTTGCATGAGCTTGCCTCAAGGTCCGTTTGGTATTGAAAGTGATGCAGATGTTGAATCAGTCAAATTACCTTTGCGAAACTTTGTTTCTAAGCGGATAGATATGGATGCATTTGTGATAGCCTGCTATTCAGACCCTGGATTAAAATTATGCCGTGAAGCAACAGACCGACCTGTTTTCGGAATTCAGGAATGTGGAGTCCTAGTCGCAATGACTCAAGGTAATCGGTTTGGTGTCATTGCTTTGCAGGAGGATTCCATACACCGCCATCTCATTTACTTAAAGCAAATGGGAGTGATTGGAAGGTTTGCAAAAGAACGTGCAGCTAACCTTTCAGTTGAGGAATGTGCCACTGGTATAAAAACATTTGAAAAACTGTTTAGTGTTGCACAGCAGCTAAGAGATGAAGATCACGCTGATACAATAATTCTGGGTTGTGCCGGTATGGCTTCTCACCGATCAAGATTGGAATCAAAAATAGGAATTCCAGTGATTGACCCAGTAAAGGCGGCAGTATCAGTGGCCATGCATACTGTGATCAGTAAAAATTAGAATTCCCACAAATTTTCCATAGCATAAAACAGTTTTTAAATTAAACCACTATCTTAACAAATGTCTGAAATTCAGTGGTATTTTTGTCTGTTTTTGGAGATATTTTCATTGAGTTTATTCTCTGTTCTAAGAGACTCATCCGCTTAAAAAGAAAATCTTTTTTATTCCGGGGGTGATCATGAATATAGAGCTGAGTTGTTAAAATATTCTTACCTTCCTTCCAAAATTTCATGTGGATGTGCGGTGTTCGTCCAGGATATTCGGTTGGAACTATGGTGCGGAAGAAAAACCTCCCATTCCGATCGGTTTTAGTCCGCCCGAATCCTTGAAATTGTTTATCCATGTTATCCCTCGAAAATGAGCCTGAATGCAGATATACTCCGTTTTTATCTGTTTGCCAAATTTCAATAGATGCCTTATTAACTGGATGAGAATCTGTGTCCACCAAAATTCCGTTGAGGATTAAAATCTTTCCACCCGCTTCAACTGCGTTCTCTCCGTTTTTTACAAGATCATTGTCAGTGTCTTTCGGAATTGTGTCTGGATAAAAAGGCCCCTCTCCTTGCCATGGAGTTCTAATTAGGCTTCCAAAAGAAATACTTGGAATAATTAATGAACCACAAAACGTAAACAATTTTCTTCTATCAACAAGCATTGCAAAATATTAGATATCTTTTTGGACCCATATGTAACTTTCAATTTCAGTTGAAGGAATAATTTCTAAAGGTTCGCATTTTTCCTGAATGTCATCCGGAGCTGATCCTACCCACATCTCTACATCACCAGTTTTATAAGAAAATTCGCTATTATGGAATGGGCAAAGGATCGTATTTTTTTCAGTTAACTGCCCCAAATCCAAGGGTAAGTTCATATGTGGACAAATATTTTTAATTGCAAAAATTCCATCTTTCCTGATCAAAATTATCTCTTCACTATCAAACTGGAATTTTTTCTTTTCACCTTCTTTTAATTCTGCGCCTGGTAGGGTTCTCGTCCATTTTTTTCCATTAATTAATTTATGCTCTACATCACCATACTCCTCTAATACTTCATTCTTTAAATTGCTCACTTCATAAAGTGTTATCAAATTACTGGATCCACGCAATTTCAGTCGTAAATAATTGTCTATTTCTATTGAGTCCTTTACTTGACTATAAGCATTTTCAGAAATTAATAAACGAGTTCCAGCATCTTTGTTTGTAGCTTCAATTCTGCTTGCAATATTAACTACATCCCCAATAACTGTGAGTTTTTTATCATCGCCATACCCAACAGATCCTACAATAACCTCTCCATTGTGGATTCCAATTCTCATGTCAAATGTTCGATCATATGCATCCTTAAGGTATTTTTTAAATTCATCCATTGCCTTCAACATTTGAAGACCTGTATTTACAGTTCTTAGAATTTGCTGTCGAGATTCTTTTAGACCAAAAATCGCCAATATTGCATCTCCAATATAGTTGTTTACTTCACCACCATTTTTTAAAATTATTTCTCTCATTATTGAAAAATATCGGTTAAGTATAAAGATCACATCATATGCTGATAATGATTCTGAAAATGGTGTAAACCCTTTTATATCGCAAAACATGATTGTAAGATTCCTAACTGTTCCAACGGAACCTGTTTTTTTTGATGACAGTTGACTATTTAAACTAAGGTCTCTTTTATCAAGGAGCAGTCTGCGGTACTTAACTTTTCCACATACCTTTGTTTGGCAGGCAAGTCTAATTGTATCAGGTAAATTCAGGCGTTTAGCTAGCTTAATTTCATGCTCGGTCCTCTCAGAACAATTTTTCAATCCTGACAAAATATTTATCCTGCAAGTTGAGCATTTGCCAACACCTCCACAGGCACTTAAATGTGGAATTTCCTTTCTTATTGATGCAGTAAGGATAGTTTCGTCACTTGATATTTCAATTTTTTTATTGTCAGGTTGAATTTCTAATGAGTGTTTTAGCGATTTGTGAGTACCATCACAAAATGGCGGGTTTTTGCTTTTCTTGCAGCCACAAAAAAAGACTTCTTCAGAATTTTTACAATCAAATTTAAAGGGCGTTTTTTTTGTTTTTTTATGTGATCCATCACAGAAAGGCTGATTTGAGCTTTTCCCACAAGCACACCAAAAATACGTCTCCCCATTTTCTACTGACTTCCTATAAGGTGAATTCTTCTTGATATTAAATTTCATTCCGCTTGTCAATTTGAGATGAGAACCATCACAAAAGGGGGGGGTTTTTGTATTTTTACAGCCGCAGAAAAATACTTCTTCTAATTTAGATGATTCTAATTTTACTGGGCTGAATTTAGTATTTTTATGAGAACCGTCGCAAAAAGGCTGATTTGAGCTCTTTCCGCAAGCACACCAGAAATATACTTTATTTTTCTTAACAGTTATTGGTAATGGATTATTAATTTTTTTCATTTATATTTATTTCTGCATCAATTAATAACAACTGTAATTTAGAAGATATTGTCGATTTTTTCAAAATTAGAATATTTGATAAAAGTTGTCTGACAAAGAAAGATAATCAATAATTTAAAAAATATGATGTAGATGTTTTTGGTTCTGGTAAAGCTGAAACTTGTCGAGCATGAACAGTCATATAATATCAAATCATAAAGATAGTTAGTTTCTTATATGCTGCAAATGTTTTAAATAGTTACTATCTGGCGCATTCCCTGTCCTCCAAAACCTGTATAAGGCTCTGGTTTATTGTCAAGAATTTCATCAATTTCTTCCATCTGTTTGCTGGTGAGTTTCTCAGCTACCGAGAGACAATTTAAATTTTCTTTAAGCTGATCGGGATTTGTGATGCCAAGTATAACAGTGGAAACATTTTTGTTTTTGATACACCATGCCAAAGCAAGTTCTGTTAAACTGCAACCTAAATTAGATGATGCATAATCAGCAAGTTTCTTTATCTTTTCGATGTTTCCCTTCTTTTTATGCAATTCTAAACTATTGATTAAAAATTCGTAACCTTTCTGAGTCAGCCTAGAGCCTTTAGGAATTCCGTTGTTGTATTTACCAGTAAGAATTCCTGAAGCTAATGGACTCCATACCGTGGTTCCTATCTGGTAAGGCTCCTGATAGAGAGGATGATACTCGGTTTCGACACGATCCCTTTTTAACATGTTATAGTGAGGCTGTTCAAATTGGGGAGGTTCAAGTCCCTGCATAACTGCAATCCAATATGCTTCAGTAATTTGCTGCGCAGACCATTCACTTGTACCCCACGCTGTCGCCCGCCCAGATCTGACTATATCAGTCATTCCTCTGACTATAGTATCAGTTGGTGTAAATGGATCAGGTCGGTGACAAAATAACAAATCTACATAATCAACCTGCAAGCGCCTCAAAGATGCATCCAACCCCTCATTAATATGTTTTCTGGATAAACCACTTTCGTTCACTCCAGTTCCTCCCCAAAAAATTTTGGTGCTTACAATGATTTCTGATCTTCTCCAATTTTCCTGATTTTCTTTTTGCAGATATGACATTGCCTCACCCATGATCTCTTCAGCTGCACCTGAAGGATTACCGTATGTTTCTGCATTGTCAAAGAGATTTATGCCTTTTTCTCGGGCAATCTGCATGCACTCTTTAGCTTTAATAATACCTTCTTCATTGGTCAATCCTTCTTTCACACCATAAGTTGCCCAAAAACCAAATGACAGGACAGAAACTTGCAGTCCAGTTCCGCCAAGCATGCGGTAGTACATCTTTTGATCAGTTTTTTCGTTTTCTTTCATGTTTTATTTTATAATAATAGAGTAAAAACTTTTCATTAATTGTTTGATTAATTTACATATAACATATGATCCTGAGTAACTGAAAAACTTCCGAATTTGAAAATTTTTTCGGTAGAATTTTTTTCCCGTTTTTCAGCGAGAGGACCAGAAGAAGAATTATCATGGAAATATTTAAGCTTAATGCAAGACAATTTATTGGCAGGCCTATTGACGAAGTCTTTGGGTTCTTTTCAAGGCCGGAAAATCTAACTGTAATTACACCATCAAATCTACATTTTAATATCCTGACACCTAGGCCTCTAGAAATGAAACAAGGAGCAGTGATCGATTATACCATAAAGATTTTCAAAGTACCCATTCATTGGAGAACCTTGATAACAACTTATGACCCTCCATTCAAATTCGTAGATGAGCAGTTAAAAGGACCTTACAATTTTTGGCATCATACTCATACGTTCAAGGAGGTCTCCGATGGAGTTGAAATATATGATGAAGTACACTACGGAATTCCATTCGGTCCGCTGGGGAGTTTTTTGCACGCCCTTTGGATTAAAAAAGATTTAAATCATATTTTTGAGTACAGAAAGGGTGTGATTGATAATCTTTTCAAAGAAAAGAATATAGAAAGTTTAACAAACTCTTTCACTGAAAAAGTATCTTGAAAACAGCTTTAATTGGCGGGACTGGTTTTGTTGGGTCATATATCTTAGATGAATTGATAAAGAATAATATGACTCCCAGACTTCTAGTTCGGAATGGATCACAATCCAAATTACTTCAACATGAAAAATGTGAGTTGGTATTTGGAGATATTGAAAACAATAATGCTGTTATTGAAACCATTCAGGGTTGTAGTGCCGTCATCTATAACATTGGGATTATTCGTGAATTCCCAGCAAATGGGATCACATACGAAAAACTTCATTTTCAGGGAGCCAAATGGTGCATAGATGCAGCTATTAGTTTAAAAATTAATAGATTCATTTTAATGTCAGCCAACGGTGTTAAAAGTAATGGTACAGGATATCAACAAACTAAAATCCTAGCCGAGGAATATTTAAAATCTACAAATTTGGATTATACAATCTTTCGTCCTTCTCTGGTATTCGGAGATCCAAGAGTGAACGACATTCAGGATTTTTGTACTCAGCTAAAAAAAGATATGTTAAATCTTCCCTTCCCTTCTCCTAACTTTTTCCCAGGTTTTAATCCTTTAAATTCCGGGAATTTTGCTATGTCACCCATTCACGCAAAAGACGTGGCTTCTATCTTCGTTAAATCTATAAATGAAATGAAAACAGTTAAAAAAACCTATCACCTGGGTGGAAAGCCAATTTTCTGGAAAGATATAATTAAGATTATTTCAGGAGCATACGGGAAAAAGAAATGGATCATTCCTGCACCTGCTTTGTTTATCAAATCGCTGGCTACAATATTGGGAAGATTTGCATGGTTTCCAATTACAGAAGATCAAATTACAATGCTTATGGAAGGGAACGTCTGCAATTCCGAAGAAATATTCAGCATACTTAAAATCAAACCGATTCCTTTTAATTCTGAGTCTCTTTCATACCTTAAGGATTAAAAATAGACCTGTTAGATCCAATATTAAACCCCCTTTGCAAAATATCAATCACTCCGGTAAAAACTTTTCGCTCTAAAAGATCCGATCAGCAGAACTATATTTAGCACTGCCGCCACCCATGCGGCATTGTGGTAGTTCCCGCTGAAATGCTCTGAAGCGCCGAAAACCGGAGGCCCTATTGCACTGGCAAAAACCTGACAACTCATAAACAATCCGCTAATTGCTCCCAAATGCTTCCGTCCATAAAAGCGAGGCCACGTAACAAGCGAAAGGCATCCCCAAACACCACCCTGTACACCGAAGCAAATAATTACGATAATCCTTGACCATTGTGTTTCAAACGCCAGCATACCAAAACAACCAATGCTCAGTGAAACCAATAAAATCATTAAAAGGTACTTCAAGGACATTCTATCACTTGCCCACCCAGATAAAAAATAACTGAACACACTAACCACTGACATTGGCAGGAATATCGAGTAAGCGTCCATTCTACTCAAACCTGAAGTTTGCGCGATTGAGCCTATGTGGAAGGTGAATCCGGTTACAATTAATGATGATGAGCACATCCCGAGGCAGAAAATCCAGAAATTATAGCTTCTAACAGCATCGGATAGTGTCGATTCATGCTCCGGAGTAGTGGCGTGTTCCGAAGCTTTTGCTTTGGTGTTACCGTCCATAAACAAACCACACTCTTCCGGACTATCCCTGAAAAAAACCCAACCAAGCAGAGCCATTCCGAAACCGCAAGTTATAGACAATAACAAAATCGTTTCGTGAAATCCTAACAAGTTCATTAGAATGTTAATTCCCAATGGAGCAACAGAAAAGCCAAATGACACGAAGATTCCACTAATACCCGCTACCAATCCTCTCTTCGCGTCAAACCATTTTGCTAAAACGTTACGGCTGACCATAGCCATAATGCCCTGACCAAATTGGCGTAGCATCAAAAAAGCTAACGACATAACCAGTATTGCCAAAAAACTGTGAGACAAATATTCTGAGGAAACAGGACTAAAAGAATTAATTAGTGAAACCGTCTGCGCAAAAAAAAGAAGCGATACCCCAAGCCCAATTCCAGTGGTAAGGATCATTATACGCGCCCCTATAAGGTCTAAGAGCTTTCCTGCAAAAGGGAGAATAAGGCTGCTTAAGATCGTACCCATCATGTATGCGAAGCTCAGCTCGATTCGGTTCAATCCTGTCTTGGAGATCAGGTATTCGCTGAATACTCCTACACCCATTGTTTGGCCTGGAATACTGGCAAGCATACCGAAAGTGCTGGCAACCATTATCACCCAGCCATAGAAAAAAGGAGATTTGCGCGGGGAAATTGGAAAATTGGGATCGTTGATTCTCAGAAAGCAGCAGTAAATTAATAGGAAAAAAAAGTGATGGGAAAAGGGTAATATATTATAAAATTATAATTAGCCAAGAGAACATAAACTCAGATCCCTATATGATCTTGCTAATGGCAGGAAGTATAATTTATTTAGCTAATTTTTTTAGCCAATTCTTTATCTTCAATAATCTTTAACATAAAAAAATTATCCTTATAAAAAATAAATAAATTAATAATTGTTTTACAAACATAATTTTTTTATTTTTAAAGTATAATAAAATAAATAACTCAATTAATTAATCATAATGATGGCAACATTAGATTAATTAAGCAATTAAAGATCAATATTATTCATGTCTTAGGGATTTTCCTGACGCCATGAACAAGCATATCTCAGGGTTCGCAGATACAAAGGGGAAGCTGCATGACAGCTACAAAGAAATATGATTTAAGTGGCCAGCTTGCACTTATTACAGGTGCAGGAAGGGGGATCGGAGAAGCATGTGCAAGGTCACTCGCCTCAGCAGGTGCAGAAGTGGTTTTGACGGCAAGGTCGGCAAATCAGCTTGATAAAGTTCAGGATGACATTACTAGTTCAGGGGGAAAAGCATCGATTCATATTGCTGACCTTTTAAAAATAGAGTCCATAAAGGAACTGAAGAATCTTGGCCCCTTTAACATCCTTATAAATAATGCCGGCACCAACATTCCGGAACATTTCTGCGATGTTACGGAAGAGGACTTCGACAAGGTGATGACGTTGAATGTAAAGTCTGCATTTTTTGTAGCACAGGCAGTGGCTCAGGGTATGGTGGAGTCAGGAATAAAAGGCTCCATCATCAACATATCAAGCCAGATGGGAATAGTTGGCGGCAAAAAACGAACCGTCTATTGCGCCTCAAAACACGCAATGGAAGGATTCAGCAAAAGCATGGCACTGGACCTTGCAGAAAATGGTATCAGGGTGAATACTGTTTGCCCTACTTTCGTTGAGACCGAGCTTACAAAACCCTTCATGGCAGAAAGGGAATTCAAGGATTATGTAATAAGCCGTATTCCTTTGGGACACGTTGGAAAAACTGAAGATGTTGCAGATGCCGTGCTTTTTCTTGCCTCAAACATGAGTAAAATGGTAACAGGTTCAGCCATTAAAGTTGACGGTGGATGGACTGCAATATAATCCCTGCAAAATAGTTCTAAATCAACAATCAATAATTACCTATGAATAATATTTCGCAAAAACTATTTGAGACCTTAAGAAAATATGACACTCCAACTATCGTAAATTCTCTTGAGCTTCTCGATTCTAAATTCCGTACCAGTGGATTTACCAAAGAACAGCTTTTCTGCACTGATACTTCTCTAACTCCAATTATAGGATATGCCAGAACAGCAACAATCAAAGCTTCTAATGAAATAGATCCGCAAATTAAACGTGATAGAAGTCTTGCATATTACGAATACGTTTCCTCCGGTAAAGGTCCATGGATTAGTGTAATTCAAGACATTGATGAAAATCCTGGATTTGGTGCATTTTGGGGAGAAGTTAATTCAAACATTCATAAAGCCCTTGGTGTTATTGGAACGATAACCAACGGCTCGGTGCGAGACCTTGATGTGCTATCTGAAGGTTTCCAAGTACTGGCAGGAAAAATCGGACCTGCTCATGCTTATGTTCGTATAGAGGAAACTGGCATCCCTGTAGACATTTTCGGAATGGAGGTCCAACACAACGACCTTCTGCATGCTGACAGGCATGGAGCAGTAGTCATTCCAGCTGAACTTGCTGGTAAGCTACCTGAATCGATTGAGCTAATGATCAGTCGTGAAAAGATAATCCTTGACGCGTGCAAAAGAGATGATTTTAATTACCAGATACTCAGGCAGGCAATCTTGGAATCTAAAAAATTCAAACACCACTCTTAATAATGAGATTTCTGCAATCTTATTTGCAAAAGCTTTGTCATCTCATATTGAGTCAGGTTAATTCAGTTTTACAATTCCCACAAATAGTTTTCTAAGCTTTTCTTAAATAATCTGGATCATGTATTTGAAAACCTCTGGGCTAAAAACTAATTTTTTTATAAATTGCACGAAAATATGGAGGAGTTTTTGAACTACCATGCAATGACACAAGCTGAGAATTAATTCGTCTCCCACGTACTTCTACCTCTAGTTCATGCTGAGTGGAAATATGTGCATCTATATATGCCATAGCAATTGCCCTGCGGTCATGCTCATTAGTTATGCTCATCGTGCCCCCTTCACCTTCAAATTTCCAAAATGGAACCATGGTTCCGCTTGTAACTAATCCTACTTTTGAGTCGTTGAAGAAAACAGGATCTCCTTGCCGTACAATACCCTTACCAATCAGTAGCAAAGGCATTATGCGCCTTGGCAGAACTTCTGAAGACTCATACTGCCCCGCATTCATTTTACGCACTTCTTCAAACTGTTCCATGAGTGCTTCACGGCCGACAAAATTCCCTTTTCTTGGTGAAAATTTTACTGCAACTGAAGTTAGGGGGAATGCAAATGCAGGTATCTCCTTGCCTTCCTGATCAATTCCAAATTCGTGTCCAAATAGAGGCATACCTGCTTCAAGTCTAAGGGTATCCCTTGCACCAAGTCCAACAGTAACAATACCATCATCAAATCCTGCCTGATAAAGACAATTCCATACCTCTTCAACCTTTTCAGAGGGGATAAAGAGCTCAAATCCTAATGGTTCACCAGTGTATCCCGTTCTAGCTGAAATTATTTTTGTCCCTGCAACCGTAATTTCAGAAAGTCTATTACGTGATGTTTCTGGCATTCTTCCCCCTTCTAAAAGCTTGACCAGAATACTTTCGGTCAAGGGCCCCTGGAATGCGATCATGGAAATATTTTCAGTTTGCTCTTCCAATGATACATCAAAGGAACTTGCCTGCGAATGCAGATGATTCCAGTCCTTTTCTCGATTAGAAGCATTCACAACCAGAAAATATTCATCTCCCGTACGGAAAAGATATGCATCATCAATCAGTCCACCTTTATTGTTCGGAATCAAAGTATAATGCGCCTGCCAAGGGTTAAGTAACTCCGCATCATTAGTAAGCACATGCTGCAGAAAAGCAATTGTATCTCTGCCCTGAACTCGGAATCGTCCCATGTGACTAACATCAAATAAACCACCATAGCGTCGAGTTCCCAGATGTTCTTTTAAAATGCCGTGCTCATATTGCAAGGGCATTTCCCAACCCCCAAAATCCACCATTTTTCCTCCATTTGCAGTATGCCATGAATGCAATGATGTCCTAAGAAGATTTTGACTGGATTTATTTTTTTCAGTCATGGATTTTTTAAATGGTTTTGAATATTAATTCAAATTGTCCCCAAACATTGATCTTCAATTCAAATAGAATATTTTAGAATATTCGGATCTATCGTTTGAGGATAATTCATTTGTTTTATAAAGCAAAAAAACTTGATTCGCCTGTATTTCTCTCCTAAAATTACTTCGTTTTACGCTACCATTTATATGATAAAAAATACAGGAGAATATATGAATAATATAATCGGGAACTATGTTGGAGGATCCACATTAAAGCTTAATGGCGGTGCTCTTCAGGATGTTTTTAATCCTTCTACCGGTGAAGTTTCCGGACAGGTTCAACTTTCAACTTCTGAAGACCTCGATGAAGTTGTAAAAGTAGCTAAAGGAGCCGTACCTGAGTGGTCAAGAACTCCTGTAGGAATTAGAGCACAGGTCATGTTTCGCTTCAAACGTCTGCTTGAGGAAAATTCCGACAGAATTGCCAGTACTATCAGTAGTGAGCATGGGAAAACACATGATGATGCGCTGGGAGAAGTAACTAGAGGATTGGAAGCTGTTGATTTTGCTTGCGGAATTCCCCACCTGATGAAAGGTACTTTCAGTGAACAGGTTTCCAGTTCGATTGACATGTATTCAATTCCTCAGGCACTTGGAGTTGTAGCAGGCATTACACCTTTCAATTTTCCAGCAATGGTTCCGATGTGGATGTTCCCTAATGCTATTGCCTGCGGGAACACCTTTATTCTCAAACCTTCTGAGAGAGACCCAAGTGTCTCGCTTATTATTGCCGAAATGTTCAAAGAAGCCGGCTTGCCAGACGGAGTTTTCAACGTTGTACAGGGAGACAAAATTGTTGTGGATGCCATACTGGACCACCCTGACATTGCGGCTGTAAGTTTTGTGGGCTCAACTCCTGTTGCAAAATACATTTACTCACGTGGGGCAAGCAACGGGAAACGAGTTCAGGCACTTGGGGGCGCAAAGAATCACATGGTAATTATGCCGGACGCGAACATGGACCAGGTAGTGGATGCTCTTATGGGAGCTGGATACGGTTCTGCAGGAGAACGCTGTATGGCAGTCTCGGTTCCTGTTCCGGTAGGGAAACAAGTTGCGGATAATCTGATGGACCGTATGGTTCCATTGGTGGAAAAACTTCCAGTCGGTCCACCAGATGACAACAAAGCCGCGATGGGTCCCATTATAACTAAGCAAAGCCTTGATAGAATTACTTCACTGCTCCAAAGCGGAGTTGACCAGGGAGCGGCTCTGTTAGTTGACGGTAGAGACCTCACTATACCTGGCCATGAAAAAGGTTTTTTTATTGGTGGTTCCCTGTTTGATAAGGTGAAACCTGAAATGGATATCTACAAGGAAGAAATATTTGGGCCAGTACTTTC